>Ga0209633_10000786_pt1 | contig 35140 bp, 20 predicted proteins | sample Cruoilmetagenom1_FD_187290 | JGI IMG/M metagenome (GOLD analysis project Ga0209633, IMG submission 187290) | Oil polluted marine microbial communities from Coal Oil Point, Santa Barbara, California, USA - Sample 1 (SPAdes) (version 2) | ecosystem: Environmental > Aquatic > Marine > Oil seeps ...
CAAAAGAATAAAAAAGGCATTAGCCAAACCGAACATGGCTTGTTTAGATTTGTACCCATGTTAAGAGATAAAGCATAATTTTCGTTATTAAAATAAACAATATCTCAGCATTTTTTTTATATATGGGTGTTGTCAATAAGCTTTTTATTAAAAAAAAATTAAATAATAAAGGCTAAAGTTGTAAAAAAATGACATGTGAAATTGTCATGTGAAATAGTGATACCTAAACAGCATGGTGCAAAAACTAAAATACCAATAAACCTTGATGGATTTGCCTTATGTGTGGTGTGTGGTGAAAAAGCAAAAAATAAAAAATTCAAGACCTTATGTTGAAATAGGATGTCCTTCATACGGAATTTGTAATTGCGGAATTGAATATGGTTATGATTGTAATGCTGATACAACTGAAAACAATTGGAATGTCTATAGAGAAAAATGCTTAAATGATGCATTTGATTTTGAAAATAGCCAACAAATGTCTAAATCTCAAAAAAATGAAATAATTAAGAAATTTTGGAATCATTATTGAAAAATAAAATGAAGTACAATAAAAGATAATTTTATATATGTTAAAGTAAATAAGATGCAATTATTATGGATACTTTGAATAATCAATAAGAACAAAAAGGACTTAATCGAAGCGAAAAAATAACTATTTTCTTTTTTGGATTGATAATTGTATTTCTTCACGGTGGAAATAGATACTTCTATCATTTACCAGGAAATAAAAAACAAAACAAACAAACAGTAATTTACTATATTTTAGGAATACTATTTTGGGTTTTCTTAATGCTACTATTTTTTTTACTTTTTGATTAGATTTTTATATAATACTAAGGATTTAATAGATTTGCATAACATAACTATTAGAAAAAAAACACGATAATACATAAAAAAACACGTAATCTATTGTTTAAAATTTGCTTCGAAATTATGTAATCTCACAAGTAAATTACCCAAATAACTATTCAACCTATTGCAATAAACGTTAGTGTGCATCTTTTTTTAGTGATTAAATAATTTTTATTCAAACAAAAATAGCCGATGCGTTTGCATCGGCTATTTTAATATATAATATTCTAATGATTATTTTTTTCTTTTATCTTTTTTTTCTTCCTTTTCTGCTAAATCATACATAATAGGCGTTGCAATAAATAAGGATGAATAAGTACCTACAATCACACCAATAATTAAAGCAAAAACAAAACCACGAATACTTTCACCACCAAAAATAAAAATCGCTATCAAAGTAACCAAAGTAGTTAAAGATGTATTCAAGGTTCTAGATAATGTACTATCTAAAGCTTCGTTAATTTTTTTGTTTAAAGGCCACGTATGGTGTTCGCTCATAAATTCACGAATACGGTCAAAAATAACCACCGTATCATTCAATGAGTAACCAATTACAGTCAAGATAGCTGCGATAAAAGCTTCGTCTATTTCCATATTAAAAGGCGCAAATCTCCAGAATATAGAAAACATACCCAATACAATCAAGACATCATGAAATACTGCAGCCACAGCACCCAAGCTAAATTGCCATTTTTTAAATCGCATTAAGATATACAAGAACACTACTAATAATGAACCAATTACCGCATAAAAAGCACCAGTTTTAATATCATCAGCAATGGTAGGTCCTACTTTGATAGATTGCATTCTACCAATGGTTTTATCGTCTTCACTACTGATAAATTGCTCATACGTATATCCTTTAGGAAAATAAGGTACTAAACCATCAAACAAACGCCGTTGTACATCATTATCAACATCTTCTCCTTCTTTATCTATTAAGAATTTTGTGGTTATTTTTAGCTGATTTTCACCACCATAACTTTTTACTTGTGGCTCAAATTTATTGCCTTTTTCATCGACAAATTGTTTGGTCAAATCTTTTTTAACTTCAATTGAATTAACTTTTTTGTCAAACTCAACTATATAAGTTCGTCCACCTACAAAATCAACACCCGGATTTAATCCATTGATAAAAATTGAAATCAGTCCAAATAAAATAATCGTACCAGAAACCATATAGGAAATTTTACGTTTCTTCAAGAAATTATAGTTGACATTATTAAACCAATTTTTAGAAATAATAGTATCAAAAGTAAATGTTTTTCCTTTAGACAAATACCATTCTATTAATTGTCGTGTAATAAATATTGCCGTAAATAATGATGTTGCAATACCAATTAATAAAGTAGTTGCAAAACCTTCGATAGGACCTGTGCCAAAAATCAGTAAAATTATACCGGTTAAGGCAGTTGTGATGTTGGCATCTAAAATGGAAGACAAAGCATTTTGAAAACCATCGTCAACGGCACTTCTCAAGGACTTGCCACGTCGCATTTCTTCGCGAATTCTTTCAAAAATAAGCACGTTGGCATCCACCGCCATACCAATGGTCAATACGATACCGGCAATACCAGGTAAAGTAAGCACAGCACCTAAACTTGCCAAAATACCAAATATAAATAATATGTTTAAAACCAAAGCAAGGTCAGAAGCAACACCGGCTTTTCCGTAGTAGCCAAACATCCACAAGAAAATCAATAGAAAAGCAAAAACAAATGACATTAAACCGCCATCAACTGCTTTTTTACCAAGAGAAGGTCCAACAATTTCAGATTGAACGATATCTGCCTTAGCTGGCAATTTACCAGCTCTTAAAACATTGGCTAAATCCTTTGCTTCTTCTACGCTAAAGTTACCTGTAATTTCAGAACGACCACCATCGATAGGACCAGTGGTTACGCCCGGAGCAGAATAAACAATATTATCTAAAACAATAGCAATTCCGGTTTTATCCTGAAATGCTGTTGTAGTCATTGCTTTCCATTTTTTAGCACCCTTACTATTCATTTGCATCGTAACAGCAGGTTTACCAAATTGGTCAAATGATGATTGTGCATCTGTAATAACATCTCCTCCTAATGGTGGAACGACATCTCTGTTACCTTTTATAGCATACAAGTAAACCAACTCAGATTTCTTTGCTGGTTTGCCCCAATAAAAAAGAACATCTTTTAAGTTGCTAGGACGCATTTTAATAGCATCCTTGCTAAACAATATTTTTTCAATTTTCTTTTTGTCTTTAACCTTTGCCAAACCAACTCTAGAAAAACTACCTGGTTGCAAATATTTGAATAAAGATTCTTTCGTTTTTTGATCAACGATTAAATCTTCAGGAGATTTTGTAGTATCTTTTACCGCTTGTTGTGCTACTAAAGCATCTACTTGTTTAAGATATGGCATTAAGGTTTCTGCATTATATGCATGCCAAAACTCGAGTTGCGCTGTACTTTGTAATAATTTTTTAACCCTTTCAATATCTTTAGCACCAGCTAATTCTACCAAAATTCTTCCGGATTTACCCATACGTTGAATATGCGGTTGTGTAACCCCAAATTTATCAATCCTTTTACGAAGCACTTCAAAAGCGCTGACCATTGCATCATCTACTTTTTGAACAATAATATTTTCAACATCGTTATCCGGCATATCAAATTTGACATCATCAGCGAGGTCTCTATTACCAAAAATTTCAGGAGAACTTAATTTCACCGGCTCTTTTGATTGACTATTAATCTCATCAAAAGCTTCAAAAAACAAATCTACATAAGGTTTATTACTGCTTTTTTGCATTTCACTTGCCAATTGCAAAGCTTTGTTAAAAGTCAAATTATCGGTTTTTCCAGCTAAATTTTTCAAAATATCTTTTACCGAAACCTGCAAGATCACGTTAATACCACCACGTAAATCCAAACCGAGATTCATTTCGCGATCTTTAAGATCACTATACGTGAAATCTGACCCCAATAAACTGAAAACTGGTTTTTTATCTAGCGAATCTAAATATTGTTTTTGCATGGCATGATCGCCTTTGGCATAGGTTTTAGCTTCCTTACGAATTAGGTTACTTTTTGCTGTAAACGATAATTGATAAATACTTAGTATCGCCAAAATAGTGGCAAATACTATTACAAGTCCCTTATTTTTCATTCTGTTCTTTTTTTCTGTTCTTTTTCAAATTAATCGGGCAAAGATAAAATATTAGCTTCTAAATTCAAACTATTTTGCCTTATATTATTATATAATGTTTAAAAATTGTAAATCAGTGCCAAAGCAGGATAATCTTTGTGATTTACCCTTATGCTAGAAAACCCAATTTGGGTTCTTTTTTTGGCATATTTATATCTTATACTGTTCTGTTTTTTATCTAATAAATATCTTCCATGTATCCAATCGTACAAATAACTGCCGATTATTAATACAGTAGCTGTATATGCCACAATAGTCTCAGTATCTGAAACATTGTACAAATGATTATAGTCTGGAAGAAATAGAATATTTAACAATGACTCATTATTTGTAGAAAGATATGCCCAACTGGCATAACCTAAACTCCTGGCTCCTAGTATATAATAACCAATTTTCTTTTCCTTGATTTTAAAATGCACATGTCCTGGCAATATAACAGCTGTGATCATGTCTTGCATACGCAAATTGGTGCTCAAAAGTTCAAATTCTTGAAAAGTCATTTCTTTTGCAATATCAGGCAATTCAAAATTTGAATTCTTTTTGACCTTATACACATCTAAATCTTGTGCAAAAGCATGAAAATCCAAAAATAAAAATAGCAAAAATATATACCTCATAATTTGCATAATACTAGTATTTTAAATTATCTAGATATTGTTGCTTTTTCTTCCAAAAAGCTAATATTTCTAAATTTTTTGCGATGTTATTTTGCACTTCTCTTTTGAAAGGGTTGTTTTTATCGGCAGATTTAACAAACATTAAATTATTCTCTAATTGTTGTATTTCTTTAAAAATTGCATCTATTTTTTGACGAACATAACGTTTTTCTGAATCAATTTTTCTATAATTTTCTTCAGACATATATTCATCAACGGTATTTTTAAATTTTAAGAATGACAATTCTCTTTTATCAATATTCAGCTTATCATATAAAGAATTAACATACTTATTAAATTTTGCATTGATAAATCTTTTATCAGCAGATACATAGCCTATAGCGTTCCATTCTTCTGTTATTTTTTTAATATCATCAATGGTATAGGAAGCATCATCCGAAACATTTTCAAACTTATCTTTTAGTTGTTGCAAAAATGCTTTTTTATTTAAGAATATTTCTAATTCGTCACCACGCTCACCTTTTACATGTTTGTGAAATCTATCGAAATAATGGTTACAAGCTGCGCGAAACTGATTCCAAATCTTATCAGAACTTTTTCTTGGCACATGACCTATTTGTTTCCACTTTTCTTGTATTTCTTTATAGGTTTTGGTGGCAGTGTCCCATTCTTCGGTATCTTTAAGCTCTTCAGCGATACGGATCAGCTCCATTTTTTTGTCTAGATTTTCCTTTTGAAGCTCTTTTAGGGATTTATAATAATTATTTTTATGTTTATTTATTCCTTTAATAGTAGATTTAAAATCTCCCCAAACTTTTTCTCGATGTTTTTTTGGAACGTAGCCAATTTGATAAAACGATTCTCTTACAGCTTCAATTTTTTTAATCAAGCCTTGCCATTGCTTATGGGTGGCAGGCACTTCTGCTGTCAACTCTTTTAAGGTTTCAATCAAAGCTCTTTTTTTAACAAGATTGGCACCAAACTCCTCTTTTAATTTTTTATAAAACTCACGCCTTTTATCGTGAATTTTTTTTGTTACTTCTTTAAAATCTCCCCAAACTTCTTCTCTATTGTCTCGTGCAACCGGTCCAGTTTCTTCTTTCCACTGTTTATGTAGATCTTGTAATTGTTTGAAAATAAAATGTATGTCATTTTCTTTAAGTAAATCATTTGCTTTGGCAATAATTTTCTTTTTTTCTTCTAAATTTTCTTCAAAAACTTTATCGCGATAATCTCTATCTAAGTCTAATAAATCATAAAAACGTTCCTCGTGATGCTTAAATGTTTGCCAAATATTGGAATATTTTGTGCTAGGAACACTTCCGGCATTTCGCCAAGATCTTTGAATTTCTTTAAATTTTTTAATTCTTTCATCAAAATCATATTCAGTAGAATCGATAATATGCTTTAAATCTTCAATTAGTTCTTCTCTTTTTGCCAAATTGTTATCCAATCGGTCTTGATTCTCCTTGTAATGCAGATGTAATTTATGTTTATAATCTTTCCAAAAACGTTTAAAATTATGGTATTCGGAAATGTTTACTTCTTCGTCAGGATTTTCTTCCTTTTTTTCATGTATTAATAGGGCTACTTTTTCATCAAAAACCACTTTTATTTCTTCTAAATGTTTTTTAATTTTTTGTACTGGATACGTAGATAAAAGTTTTTCTGCTTCTTCTAATAGTGTTTTTAAATCAAAATCTTTATAAGACAGCATTGGAATATGATTATGCTCCTTAATACTATGTTCTGCAACATCGTTATTTTCAGATTCCGAAGCAACGTTTTTTTCAATCTCTTCAACTACATCATCGACAGATTTGTCCTCTGCATGTTCTGAAACAAGTGTTTCTTCTTTATCAATGGAATCCTCCTTTATATTTGCTGAAATAGGTGCTTCTTTTTTGTCAACGTAAACCTCTTCAGTGTTTTCTGAAATAGACGTTTCTTTTTTGTCAACTTTTGCTTCTTTCTCAACAGAATCTTCCTGCTCCACTTGTTCAGGAGAAACAGCATCTTGCACTACTGTTTCGGATGAATCAGATTCTAATTCTTTTGCTTCTTCAATTTTTTGAGGTTTGTTTTCGTCTGAATTAATTTGTATTTCAGCTTCCTCATTCATTCCATCTGCGGGCTGCAGGTTTTCGTTTCTTTCTTCTACCATGATTCGTAAATTTTCCTATTAATATTTAGCAGCGAAATTTAACATTTTTTTTTGAAATTTTAACTTAATTTTTTTGACCATATTTCCCAAGACTTCTCTGCTTGTAAATACAACATTTTCAAACCATTATAAACAATAGCGCCTCTTGCTTCTGCCTTTTTTAAAAATATAGATTTTACAGGATTATAGGTCAAATCGTAAAAAATATGATTTTCATTAATAAAATTGTAAGGAATATCAGGATAAACAGAAATCTCCGGATACGTTCCTAAAGGTGTTGTATTAATAATAATCTGATAAGAATCCATTCGTTTTTTATCCATCTCCGCATAAGAAATTTCATTTTTATTCAATGGGTTTCTAGAAACAAATAAATAAGGGATAGACAACATATCCAAACTATAAGCCACCGCTTTTGAAGCGCCTCCTGTCCCCAAAATTAAAGCCTTTTTATGATGTACATTCAATAACGGCAGCAAACTTTCATAAAAACCATAAACATCGGTATTATAAGCTTTTATTTTATTATTTTTTTGAATAATCAAAGTATTTGCTGCACCCATATTTTTGACCACTTCATCCATTTCATCTACATAATCCAAAATTTGCTGTTTATAAGGTATTGTTACATTTAAACCTACAATATTCGGATGATTTTTTAGTAGTTTCGGAAAATCTGAAATATTTTGTATTTCAAAATTGACATATTCAATATTTGTAATATCCTCGTTTATAAACTTTTGTGTAAAATATTTCCTAGAAAAAGAATGTGTTAACGGATAACCTATCAATCCTAAAATTTGCATATTATTTTTTTTGAATAATTAAACATACTACTTATTAACAACAAAGATATTAAACTTTTTTTGATTCGACTTCTGAATATTTTTCTAGCAAGAAAATACTCAAAATTCCTAGCATTATGAGTACTACAGCCATATAAAAACCAAAGTCGTAATTTTGTGGCAATACTTTTTCATAATATGCAACCAATTGTTTGCCGTGTTTTACAACCGGTTTGCCATCAATTAGTAAATAAACAGCTTTTTTCCAAGGCCATAATACACTTAATGAACCTAAAATAAAACCTGTTAAAAGTGCAATTGTTTTATGCTTATATCGTTTAAATAGCCAAGATAAAATATGTGAAAAACCAATCAAACCGACAACAGCACCCAATCCAAAAGGCACCAAAATCTTAAGGTCAAAATGGTTAATCGCATTGATTGCAATAGTTTGATAATTACCCAATAAGATTAACACAAAAGAACCCGACAAACCCGGTAAAATCATACTAATAATAGCAATCATACCATTAAGAAATAAATACCAAGGATTATCATTTTCACCAGCAGGATGCAAAATGCTAACCGCGACAGCAATGCCTGTGCCTAAAACAAAAAATAGGATATTTAAGGCATTCCATTTTTCAACTGTTTTACCCACAAAATAAACCGAAGCTAAAACCAATCCAAAAAAATAAGCCCAGATGTAAACAGGATAATGACCAAAAAGAAATTCAAACAATTTGGCTAATGACAATACAGCCGCTACCAAACCAAACATTACGGGCACTAAAAATTCTAAATCTGTATATTTAGAAAATTCTTTAATTTTACCCTTAAACAATAGTTTAAGGGCTTGTGCATCAAAAGATTTAATCGCATTAATCAAACGCTCATAAATACCTGTAATCAATGCAATTGTACCACCAGAAACTCCCGGAATGACATTGGCTGCTCCCATGGCCATTCCTTTAAAAAAAAGTGCAAGACTAAAAAAATTCTTCATCTAAATTATTAAATTACATCCTCATTTATTCATCCGCCCCTAACATTCTGTTTTTAATATCTTTAGAATCGGGGAATTGTTTTTTTGCTTCAATCAACAAATTTCTATAAGCTTCTATTTGATTGGTTTGCTTGTATAAATCAGCTAATTTTAGAATACTAAATATTCGTGGCATACCCAGTTTTAAACTTTTTTCCAAAGATTGAATTGCTTTATCCGTTTGTTTCAACAAAAGATAAATCTCCGATTGCAAGTCTAAAATGCTTTCGTTTTGAATAACGTCCAAAGCTTTGTTTGACAACACAAGTGCCTCATTATATTGCTGCATATCCATCTTTAATTTTATCAACTTTATCCAAGATTTAACATGTCCAGGGTCTTCATGAAGTGCCAATAAATAATTTTCTACAGCCGCTTCTTGATTGTCTAATTGGGCAAAAATTTTAGCCAAATGATAATAGGTAAAAGCTGTTGGATCGGCAATAACCAAAGTTTGCTCATAACAATTAATTGCTTTTAAAAACAACTCCTTTTTAGATAAAACAAAAGCTTTATCATAATAAGCTCCCAAAAACTTATCATCTATAGCAATGGCAAATTCAAAGGCTTCTAATGCCAAATCATAATCATAAATTTCTATATATTTTTTTCCGAGCAAGCTCCAAGCAACTTCATTAAAAGGCTGTACTTTTACTTGCTTTTTTAAAAAAATTATGGCTTGCGTCGTTTCTTCAAGCAAATCAAAACAAGTAATAGCGTTGTATAAAGCCGTTGCATTTCCCTGGTCATAATCTAGAGACTTTAGGGATGTATCTAAAGCAGCTTTATAGTTTTCTAAATAAAGATATTCTAAGGTTAGCATTTCAAAAACCTCCAATTTATCTTCAGCTACTATTAAAGCTTTTTTTAAAGATACGATTGCCTTTTGATGCATATTTTTTCTAGAATATAATTCTGCTTCAAGTAGCGGTATCTCAACTCTATTTGGCTCAATTTGTTTTATATTTTCAATAACCTTTTCAGCATTTTCAAGTTGATCAATCAATGAGTAAAATTCAGCTTTATAAAGCAAAATATCGACATTATTTGGATATTGATCCAAAGCCAAATCTATGGCTTTTTTTGCCACGTTATAATTGGCTAACATCATATATTCATCGATGATTTCTAAAAAATCATCTAAATCAAAAAAATAATTCTTATTTGTATTGAGCATTTCCTCAAAGCGTCTAAAAACATCATCATCAAAAAATTCATCTTCTTCCATTACAATTTTTATTTAGCATAATTTATGCAAATTTAAGGACATTTTTATAGATTGATTTGCATAATATCAATTAGTTATTAACAAGCTACTGTTAAAAAACTCATAAAATAACACACGACGACCAATTGGTCGTCGTGTGTTATTTATTTATTTATCAAATTATTATTCTCTATAATAATTGCAATTAATTAAGAATATATTCTTTTATATAAATCACTATAAACATTTTTTATCACCCGTCTTTTCAATTTCATAGTGGGTGTTAAATGACCCGCTTCTATTGACCATTCATCGGGTGTTAATTCTATAATTTTAATGGTTTCCCACTTTCCAAAACCTTTGTTTATCTTATTAATATCTTGCATAATACGATCTTTAACTTTGGGATTATTAGTGATTTCCTCATAAGTATCACCTATATCAAAACCTTTACGTCTAGCCCATTCTTTAACAAATCCAAAGGCAGGTTGCACAAATGCAGCTACTAATTTTTGACCTTCGCCTATAACCATAATCTGCTCTATAAAATGAGATTGTTTCATAGCAGCTTCCAATAATTGCGGTGCCACATACTTACCACCAGAAGTTTTAAACATTTCTTTTTTTCGATCGGTTATTTTAAGAACGCCATCTGCATCCAATTCGCCAATATCTCCGGTATGCAAATAATTATCAGTAAAAACTTCAGCCGTTTTTTCAGCATCTTTATAATAACCTTGCATCATATTAGGTCCTTTTGCCAATATCTCACCATCTTCTGCAATTTTTACATCTACTATATCTATAGGACGACCTACGGTACCAATTTTCCATTCATCTTTTGGTGAGTTTACAGAAATTACAGAAGAAGTTTCCGTTAAACCATAACCTTCCAACACAAATATTTCAGCAGCGTTGAACACACGTTGTAAGGTAGGTAAAAGCGCAGCACTTCCGGACACAATATACAACAAATCACCTCCCAGTGCCTCTCTCCATTTGCTAAAAATCAACTTACGAGCTATTTTGAGTTTAATATTATATGGGAATTTATTTTGGGTAGCAAAATCAAATTGCTCTCCTACGGATACCGCCCAAAAAAACAAGGATCTTTTAATACCAGAAAGCTCGTATCCATTGGCAACTATTTTATCATAAACTTTTTCAATTATTCTAGGCACGGCGGTAAACATATGCGGTTTTACTTCACGGATATTATCACCAATCATTTCGATAGATTCAGCAAAATATACCCCAAAACCACGATAAAAATATAAATATTGCATCAATCGTTCAAATACATGACAAGCCGGTAAAAAACTCAATAATTTTCCACCATTGGGCAAATTAGGAACCCGCTTTGTCGATGATAAAGCAGTTGTTACAATATTTTTATGACTCAACATCACACCTTTGGGCCTACCAGTGGTTCCGGAAGTATATATTAAAGTGGCTAAATCATCTTCTTGAACCTCAGCTTTTCGCTTATCCAATTCATCCTGATTACTATCATCCATTCCCATTGCAATAATCTCATCCCATTTTTTTACACCGGAGATATCAACAAAAGAATACACCTCTTTTAAAGAAGGCACATTGGCTTGTACTGATTTTACTTTATTATAAATTTCTTCATTTGAAACAATTACAATTTCTACCTCAGCGTGGTTAAAAATATACTCATAATCATCTGCAGAAATATTAGGATACATCGGTACATCTTGTGCACCTACTTGCAAAATACCCAAATCTGAAATGTTCCACTTAGTTTGATTATTGTGAGAAATAATCGCAATTTTTTCATTCTTTTTTACACCTAAACGAAGTAATCCTCTGCTAAATTGATTTACCTTATCATAAAATTCTTGTGTAGATGTTTTTATCCATTCACCATTGGTTTTGGTAACCAAGGCATCCTCTCGAGGATAATTTTCTAATTGATATTGTACAAAGTCAAAAAGTCTTTTAATTTCCATAGTTTATTTTTTTTGGTTCAGCAAATTACCAAAAAATATTGAATTCTAAAAACAATTAGAAAACAAATCTACGTATTTTAACACTTAAGGTTATTTTTTAAGACTTTATTTAAAATAATCTCAAAAAAAATCTCTTTCAATAACATTAAAAGAGATTTTAATTTAAAAATATACTAATCCTAATCCACTATTATTTTCTTCATAATATGTGCTTGTTGGGTATTAATTTCTAAAAAATAAATACCTTTTTTAATATTTGATAAATAAATTTCATCCATATTGGCATTATTTGGCAAACTAATAATTTGTCCAAAAATATTATATAATTTAATATTTTCAATCTGCACATTATTTCTTCGGATGATATGTAAGCTACCAGATGAATGTACCGGATTGGGATAAATTAAAATATTTTGACTTAAAAACACATTGTCAATTCCATTTAAATCGCCATCAATTATAAAACTATCTACTGTCCAACGCGTAGGACTGCCATTTGAGTAATATTTAAAAGCCAAATATACCATTCCGCCGATACTACTAACATCTACATTTTGTATTTGTTGAACTGTTTCTGAAGTGCTACCGGTAGGCGTATCAATATTTACATTTGGCACTGCCGTCCAAGTAAAACCAGACGGATTGCTCAATCCATCATAATCAGATGAGTATAACAATTCTAAAGGTGTTGTACCATAGGTGTAATTTAGATACATCGATAATGATTCGTTTGAATAGTTATCAAAATTAATAGCATCAAGCGTAATTAACCAATCTTTACTGGCAACATCTTCTTGATAGCCATTTACTTGCATAGCTCCTGTATCATTATCTCCATTTGAGGTTATACAAGTCCAATCCTTGTTACTTGCTTCGTTATAAGCAATAAAATTTAAGTTTGAACAATCTTCAAAATCTTCATAAAAAACATAAGTTGGTGCTGCTGTGGTCGTTACTTGTACATCAGCACTACAAGCAGAAATATTACCTGCAGCATCTTTTGCCTTGACACAGAAACTATAAGTTGTTTGTGCTTGTAATCCGGAAACGTGCATAGATGTTATAAGAGATTCTCCTATAAAATTGTTATCTTGAAATACTTGATATGCTGTAACACCAACATTATCAGTAGCAGCATCCCACTGAATATCAACAGTATTAGATTGAATATTATTGGCTAATATATTCATAGGAATACTTGGCGCTTGGGTATCTGGAGTTGGATTCCAAATGGCATTCACCCATTCCGGATGATCTATAAACGGATTGCGATTCTCTTGTGCGTAATCTCCATGAACATCACCATAATAAATAGCATTATTTCGATCTATTTCTCTTTGATTAACAGGATCTTGATTATGCCATGCCAATAAAATTGATAAAAACCAATCGGTATATACTTGATTGCTAGTCCCATTCAGCATGTCGTGGTTCCATCCATCTACTTGATCTTCATAACGTGTTGCAAAATAAAACAACATTCTGGCAATATCTCCCTTAAATTCGTCAATCGGTTCAAAAACAGTTCCCGAATAGCCTTGTGTAGTATTAGATCCCACTTTAGAACCATTTGTGGATGTCCAAGTTGGATTAGATACTTCTCCAAACGGATAAGCACTCCTTCTATTATTTACATATCCGTCAGTAGGCACTACAAAATGCGCATCACTTTTCATAGGTGAAGCAGAACCAAATACACTTTGCGGCATAATGTGCTCGCGATTATAACACTGTCCTTCGTGGCTATATTGACCGCAATGTTGTGAAGTAGTAGAATACTCATAACTGTCTGGACCACTAGGAATTTCAGAATACATATCTAAAATAGTTCCGTCATTTTCAAAGTAAGTATCTACGTCTGATCTTTGATAAATTGTATATAAATCATCATAAGAATACGAATGATATCCATTTGTAATAATGGTTTTAAGAGCTGTTTTTAATTGATATCCTGTCAATCCTTGTGCATTATCGTAATAACCAGCAGGAATTTGTCCCAAAATATTTAATGAAATAAATAGTAAGGGAATTAAAAATAATTTTTTCATTGTTTAAAATTGTTTTTTAAGTTTTGCCATATAAAAACCGTCGTTATTTGTGACGGAACTTAACAGCGTTTTATCTTCTACAAAAGTAAAATTTTTATTTTGTTTTAAAAAATACATAATATTTTCTTGATTTTCTTCCGGCAAAATGGAACAAGTAACATAAATTAACGTTCCTCCGGGTTTAAGCATCGACACATAAGAATTTAATATATCTTGTTGAATGACTTTGATTTGGCTTATTTTTTCAGGCTTTAGTTTCCATTTAATATCGGGTTTTCTACGAAGCGTTCCCAAACTGCTACAAGGTGCATCTATCAGTAAAATATCTGCCAAATTTTCATTTCTTTTTATTATTTCCTGATTAATAATGCTCGTTTCCTTTAAGATTGTAACATTATTACGTTTGGCTCTCTTGTTTAATTCATCTATCTTGTTTTGATAAATATCGTAGGCAAATATTTGTCCCTTATTTTGCATTTGCGCTGCCAAATGAAGGGTTTTTCCTCCAGCACCAGCACAAGCATCTATCACAAACATTCCGGGTTTTGCGCCTGAAAAAGGCGTCACTAATTGTGAAGAAGCATCCTGCATCTCAAACAATCCTTTTTGGTAGCAAGGCAAATGTGTAATTTTTTTTCTCTTTGACAAAAATAATGCATTAGGAAAGTTTACACTTCGATACGTTTCAATACCTTTTTCAGATAGTTTTTGTTGTAATTTGTATCTCGTTGTCTTTAAAGTATTTACCCTGACAACAACTTCTGCTTCTTTATTTAAAGCTGCAATTTCGTTTTTCCAAAGCGTCTCTCCCAACTGTGTTATCCCTTTATTTTGTAACCAATCAGGAATAGAATTTAAAACTGCCTCCTCCTTAATATTTGCTACACTATCACCAATCGTAGTAACATCTACCAATTGAAATTCTGTCCAATCAGGCAAGTCAAATTGGTGCAAATAACTCCAAACTGCCAAGATTTTCCATTTATCTTCTTGATTTTCAATTTTAGCATCAACAATAACTTCGTAAAAACGCTTCCATCTAACGACATCGTATAAAACCTGTGCTACAAATCTTCTATCACGAGCACCCCATTTTTTTTGTGATTTCAATAAATGATTAACCACTTTATCGGCTTGTTTTTCCTCATTAAAAATTTGGTGTAATGCATCTATAATAGACTGTGCAATATTATAATACCATCTCATCAGCGCTGTTTCCTTTTGTTATATCAATTTAAAGTTGCTTTATATTTCGAGATTCTCTCTTTTTAATCTTAATATTATTAGCAGCGCAAAGTTATACTAATAATTTCAAGTAAAGAAAAACTTTAAAAAATAAAAAAAAATAGCAGGTTTTATGTTTAATTGATATTATAAGACCCTTGCAAAAGATGATTATTTGTTCAAATTTGAGGCTTGAGAAAAATTTAGTGCCGCAGTCTCGATGACCATCGGAATGAGAATGTTAAATTCTTTGATAATGAAGAAAGTGGGCAAAAAATTGCCTTTATTTATTTTTCTTTATCGTTTTGCAACAATCTTATTATATTTGTAGCATAAAAAGAGAACAATTGCAAGAACAGATTAAAAAAATATTAAGATTTTATGTGTTAAGCAATATTCATGTAGCTGCTTCGCTCGTTTCTTTATATTTGATATTCAACAAGTTATTTAACTTTAACTATATCATATTTGTTTTTTCTGCTACCATTCTTACTTATTCATTAATTCGAATGCTTAGTTTTGGATCTAATCGTTTTTTTATAAGACGTTTTTATATAAAGAATAAAGAACTTATAATCAGTTTATTACTACTGTTTTTTATAAGTTCATCATACAGTTTTATCAAATTGGATATCCTTCAAAAAATATGGCTTATCCCATTTTTTTTATTAAGTTTTTTTTACAATTTAAATATAAAAAAAATACCTTTTGGCAAGCTACGCACCAATGGCATCGTTAAAATACTAATTGTTGCGTTGGTTTGGAGTGGTTTAATTATCATTATTCCACAATTACAAGGTTTTAAAAATACACAAGTATTATTTCATAGCATTTTTGTTTTTATCTACATTTTAGTGCTTACCATGAGTTTTGACCAAAGAGATGTACTTATCGACAATCCCGGTTTAAAAACCATTCCTCAAATATATAAGCAGCATATACACTATTTTTATGCATTTTTTGGATTAATATTGATTGGCTTATCATTTTTAATATTTACAAATTATCAAGGACTGCTTATCAGCAACACAATAATTTTGCTTTCAATTGGTTTATGTTTTAATTCTGACAAACACAAATCGTTTTATTATACAGCTTTTTGGATTGAAGGCTTGCCAATTTTATGGCTTATTTTAATAAAATTATTCGTATAAAAAAAGCCGCAATAAATTACGGCTTATACAATATTTTTATTCTTTAAAGTTGAACAGGACGCACCACTATATAGACATTTACAATATGCATATTGTCATCAGATTTTGCTTGCAAATGTAATTCCCAAGGATTTAAACCGGCAGGCCAAGTTTTCCACTCACTGCTAATAACATATTTGTGTGCTGTAGTATCTGTTTCTGTCCACGTCCAAGTATCAGTATCTACTACAGGATAAACATCACCTGACGAATTTTTGGCATGTAATTGAAACTTATTATCTGATCCAGAAGCACTTGAAACTCTCACAATAACTTTAACTTGCAATAATCCTAATTGATTATAAAGCCTTGGATCAAATCCTGCTTCCATAAGATTTAAATCAGCAAAGCTCGCATTATTTACTTCATAATCTAATCCGCTATATAAATTAATTGTAGAAACTTGATTTACAGCTGTTGTATAACCTTTAAAGGCACCTGCTAAAGCCTGATTATCTGTAGCATCTACTTCACCATAAACTGCAATATGAGCACCATTGCCATCCTTAGAAACACTATTATAAGATGCAATATGTTCACCATCGCCGGTACTAATAACTGTATTTATTGAAGCAGTATGTTTTCCACCACCGTCACCAGCTATTGTATTCACTATTCCTAGACGGTCTGCATTGCTATCTCCTGAAACAGGTGTCATTATATTGGGATTATCAGTATCTAATACGGCACCCAATACATTTAATGCTCCTGTATGAACACCATTACCTAAATCATTCAAATTATTTGAAATTCCAATATGTGTTCCAGATGTAGTTGTAGATGTTTGGCTCACATAATCATAACCAAGTACATTTCCTGTACCTAAATGTACACCATCTCCAGTACTAATCACTGTATTTAATAAAGCGGCATGTTGTCCACCGCCATTACCAGCAACTACATTTACATTTCCAACTCTTTTTCCATTTGTGTCATTTGTAATAGGCACCAACACAGCAGGATTATCCTCTGTTACACCAGCGCCAATACTATTCATTGTACCAATATGTATAGCTTCTCCTGCATTATTAATTTCATTTACCACACCAATTTGCTTGCCACTTCCTGTATTTAATATTCTGTTAAATGCACCATATTGTACCCCATTACCAGCACCACCAATTCTATAATAATTTCCAAAATGAATACCATCCCCTGTATTTGAAATGGTGGTATAAACTGAATAAATAATACCTGAAGATTCTCCACCAATGTTATTCAAAACCCCATAACGTGCTCCTGCACCACCGGTATCGTGAAGATAATTATAATTTCCTACAAAAGATTTATCTGATGCTCCAGAAAGATCAGAAAGATAAGCATATTGATAAGGATTTACCCCTGCTTGTGCTACCATATCAGTTTCAAATCCAATCAATGGTTTATATCCACTGCCTGGATCTCCACCAACAGAAGCATATACTCCTGTTATTCCGTTTGAAGTAGATGCTACACCATTAACATTAAAATGCCCAGCCGTTCTTAAAGAAACTGTATTATCTGTATTGATATTATTAACAATTAATGTAGTAGTATTGATGCTATCACTAACATCTAATTTAGCATTTGCTACATTTTTTCCAATGGCAACATCTCCTTCGTGAAACATTTTGTCAGTAATGTCTGATGGTGCGTCTGTCGTTCCTTCTTTGAACCAATCCGCATCAACAATATTATCTGTAGCCATTTCAGACCAATCAGTTCCATTCCAATACCAAAATGATTTTGAATCGGTATCATATACCGTTAGTCCGTCTTCGGTTGAAGTCAGCACCATATTTGTTCGATCAGCAGCTGTTAATCTAGGAATCAAAACTCCTTTATCAACTGCTACAACTTCTAACATTGCGTGTGCATTGGGCGTAATACTCGAAGCGCTAATAGCCACTTGTGCATACGAAATAACCGTGAAGGTTAATGAAAATAAAATAAATAGTGTTTTTTTCATATTTTTAATATATTAAACAAAGATAATAAATTATATACAGAGATAATAAATATTATTTAATTGAAGAATCAATAATGATAAATTCAGATCTTCTATTTTCGCGGTATTCCATTTCAGTACATTTAACACCGTCCTTACACTTATTAACCGGTTGTGATTCACCATAACCTTTTGCTGTGATTCTGGATGGATCTATACCGCTATAAATAATATAATTTCTGGTTGCATTTGCCCTAATATTTGATAGTTTCAAATTGTAACTTGCAGTACTTCTTGAATCTGTATGCGATCGAATATCAAGTTTTAAATAAGAATATTTTCGTAAAACAGTGATTATTTTCTCTAACTCAAGAGCCGCTCTAGGACCAATATCAGATTTACCATATTCAAAATATATAGAACTTAATTTAAGTAATTTGCCCAAGTCTTTCCCTTTAACAATATCTTCTTTTTTAGGCATCACCACTTTTATGGTATCTTTCATTTTTGAGAATAAATCTTTTACATCGCCTTTTTTAATTTCGTTTGATTTATAAAAAACATACAAATTATCTCGCATTTCTTTATTGTTTCTACTTGAAGCAAAGTAACCATAATCATTTTTAGTATCTAAACAGAAAGAAAAATCATCTTGAGGAGAATTAATCGGTTTTCCAAGATTTAAAATATCACCCACCATACCATTTTCATCTAAATCAGCCACAAAAATATCTAAACCGCCATAACCCAATTGTCCATCTGATGCAAAATAAATCTTATGATTATCGCTTACGTAAGGAAAATTCTCACGTTCCGTCGTATTAACTTTTGGTCCTAAATTTTGCGGGTAACTATACGAGTTATCTTCATAAATTTCAACATACCAAATATCGGAATTACCAAAAGTACCCGGCATATCAGAAACAAAATATAATCTTTTACCGTCTGGACTTAAAGAAGGGTGTGTAAAAGTAAAATTATCACTATTAAACGGTAGTTCTTCTATGGTTTTCCATGCACCACTAATTTTTTCTGCTCTATAAATCTTTAATTTACTAAGATTTGTATCAGAAAGTTCCGCTTTTTTATAACTATTTCTAGAAAAATACATTGTTTTTCCATCAGGTGTAAAAGTAGCAGAAGATTCATGGTATTCGGTATTAATATCGCCATTTAACGGGTGTACACCGCTAATGTCATTAGGCGCATTTATAGTTCCTTCAAATAAATCAAAATATGGTTGCCCATTTTGCCACTTTTTTTTATATCCCGTAGCATTGTTACCGGCAGAAGCAAGAACCAATTTCTTTTTAAAAATCACAGGCGCAAAGTCAGAATATTCTGTATTAATTTTCAAACTATCAACTTTATAGCTACTATATTCTAATGGAATATCATTGTCATACAATATATAAGATTTTTTTCTGATTTGATTTGATCTAAATTTATCATCAACTTTGGCATAATATTTTTGCAAATATTTATCACCTTCACCTCTTTTACCACTTGCTTTTAAACACTGGGCATATCTAAAATAATATTCAGGTTCGGGATCTTCTCCTAATTTAAATAATTTTTCATACCAAGCAACCGCCTTTTTATATTCGGCAGTTTTAAAATACGAATCACCCAATTTTTTATATAAATAACCTGATACATAACCTCTTTTTGCAACTTTAAGGTAAATATCTCTAGCTTTTAAGTATTCATAACCGTCATATAATTCATCTGCTTTTTTAACCTCTTCTTGTGCAAATAATGAAAACGATGCAGCAGTTAATATAAATAATAATATATAATATTTAGTCTTGTTCATCTGTATAAATTTTAAAAGAATCTAGGAGATTGATATCGCAAACTATTTTCATTTTTAGAAATATTATATCTTAAAAATACTTCATGTGATCCATAATCCTTAGTATATAACTTGCTTTGATCCCAGTCAAAAGCATAACCAATATGCAACTGTCTGGATACATTAACACCTATAAGCAAAGAGTATGCCGAATCTAACCTATAAGCCAAACCCGTAATCAATGTCTCATTCCATCGCATATTTAAACTCAAATCTGCTGATATCGGCAAACTGGGGATATATCTAATCATAACTGATGGTTGTAAAGTTGCTTTTCGACTCACTTCTATATTATAACCACTCATTAAATATAAATGCATTAGGCGTTTATCGTATTGCGACAACAAATCTTTATAGTGCTTTTGCAAATTAAGATTTGGTGTTGAAACGCCCATATACCAAGTTTCTGAATATAAAAAAGCACCAATACCTATATTAAAGTCAATTTGATTGATATTATCGACAAATAAGTCCTCTCCTACGTCTCTAATATTCAACTTATTAATATCAAATTCACTGTTATAAACCCCAGCGTTAACACCTAAAGATAAAAAAGTAGTGTAGGATAATTCTAAGTTGTATGCAAATTGCAAATTTCCGGTCATCTTTGTCAAAGGTCCAGCATTGTCATAAATCATATTCAATCCAAAAGCGGCTTTCTCTAGAGGATATTCAAAAGCAATATTAGATGTCGTAGGTGCTCCATCAACGCCCAACCATTGTGAACGGTGCATCAAAAGTAAACTAACACGTCCTTTTACACCCACAAATCCGGGATTAATCGATGCCTTATCATACATATATTGCGTATGCATAGGAAAATCTTGTCCATTTATAGACGAAATTCCTAAAAATGATATGTACATTATAATGTATAATTTCTTCATTATGCTTATTTTAAAATATATAAATAACCTGCTTTAGATTGTGATTTATCGTCGGCATCTTTATATTGAAATAAATAATAATAAGTACCTGTAGGTAATAAATTTCCTTTTAAATTTTTACCTTCAAATTTTACAGTATCATTATCGTAATCTTTTGCTTCCCATACTTTGTTTTGCCATCTATCTAAAATTATCATTGAATTGGAAGGATACATATCAATATTATCTACTTGCATAAAATCGTTTTTTTCATTTCCATTAGGTGAAATAGCCGTATAAAAAACAAGCTCTCTATTATCTGTATCATCCAAATAATCAGGAATACCATCGTGGTCTGTATCTAAAGCATCTTCAGGTTCGTTATTTGCATTGTCATCAGGATGCTCATCTATGGTAAGAATACCATCTTCATCATCATCTGCATCTAAATAATTAGAAATACCATCCCCATCGGTATCATCATTCATCGGATTACCATCTTGTGGATAATTATTGGGCAATTCAACATCTTCATAATCTGTATAAAGTCCATCACCATCATCATCTCTATCCAAATAATCAGGAGTACCATCAGCATCCGTATCTAAAGCATCGTCTGAGTAATGATTTGCATCATCATCTGGATGCTCATCTATTGTCAACACATGGTCATTATCATCATCTGTATCCAAAAAGTCATTAGCCATATCTGAATCAGTATCTTGAAGTACATAATTTACAACACCACTATCTGGACTTGTTTCAACATCGTCCACCAGTCCATTGGTACCTACGTTACCTTCGAGCACACCATCCATATTTGCATCTGTTCCGCTTATTCTTCCAGATTCGATTGTATCAAACAAGCCATCACCATCACTATCTAAATCTAAATAGTTTGGAATACCGTCGCCATCAAAATCAAAAGTAGGCTCTACAATACCATTGGTATTTCCAACAGTGTTATCATTGTCATCATCATCGATAAATACAGGAATACCATCTGCATCTGCATCGGTTAATGGATCTATACCATTGGATTCATCCGTATCGAGAATACCATCATTATCGTCATCGAGATCTGTTACGTCCGTAATACCATCACCATCAGAATCATTGCCATCTAGATAATCTGGAATGCCATCTAAATCTGAATCAATGGCATCTTCAGGTTCGTGATTGGCATTGTCATCAGGATGTTCATTAATGCTTAAAATGCCATCATTATCATCATCGGTATCGAGATAATTTGGGATTCCATCGCCATCGGTATCGTCATTCATAGGATTGCCATCTTGCGGATAGTTATTGGGTAACTCAACATCCTCAAATATGGTATTAATACCATCGCCATCGTCATCCTCATCTAAGTAATCAGGAATACCATCGGTATCAGATTGCGCCGCATCATCGGGATAACCATTATGATTGGCGTCTGCATGCTCAGCTTGCGTAGCTATATGGTCATTATCATCGTCTGTATCAAGGAAATTATATTGTCCATCTGCATCGCTATCTAAAAGTGTGTAAACCAAAACACCACTATCCGGTGCGGTTTCAACATTGTCAACCAAACCATTTGTACCGAAAACACCTTCTAATTCACCATTAAAATCAACATCAATACCTGTCGTTTGTCCGGATTCAGCCGCATCCCATAAACCATCGCCATCGCTATCCAAATCAAAATGATTGGGAATACCATCCACATCAAAATCATAAGCAACTTCTACTTGGTTGTTGACATCGCCAACACTTGCATCATTGTCATCGTCATCGAGATATACTGGTACTTGATCGCCGTCGGCATCTGCCAAAGGATTCAATCCACCATATTCATCGGTATCCAAAATACCATCGTTATCGTCATCTATATCAATAGCATCTACAATACCATCATCGTCATTGTCATCTACATCAAAAGTATCATCTAAATAATCCGGAATACCATCACCATCAGAATCGACTGCGTCCTCAGGTTCATGATTTCCATTATCATCCGGTTGTTCATTTATGGTTAAAATACCATCGTTATCATCGTCATTATCTAAATAATTGGGAATACCATCACTATCCGTGTCGTCATTAGTTGGATCGCCGTCTTGTGGATAATTATTTGGCAAAGCAATATCTTCAAATACCGTAAAAATACCATCATTGTCATCATCATTATCCAAATAATTAGGATTTGCATCGGCATCAGTATCTAAAGCATCGTCAGGATAGCCATTGTTATTTGCATCTGCTTGTTCTAATTGTGTAGGAACATGATCATTATCATCATCTAAATCAACAAAATCATTACTGGCATCACCATCAGAATCAAAAAGTATATATAAGACAACACCACTATCTGGAGTCGTTTCAACATTATCGACCAAACCATTTGCCCCTAAACTACCTTCTAACACTCCGTTAAAATCGAGATCGGTACCGGTTGTTTGTCCAGACTCAGCTGCGTCCCATAAACCATCACCGTCACTATCTAAGTCGAAATGATTGGGAATACCATCACCATCAAAATCATAATTAGATTCTACTTGATTGTTAACATCGCCAACACTGGCATTATTATCATCATCATCGAGATATGCCGGTATTTGATCGCCATCTGCATCTGCCAAAGGATCTAAACCGCCATATTCATCTGTATCTATAATGCCATCATTATCATCATCGATATCTTGTATATCATCTACACCATCTTGATCATTATCTAAATAAACTGTATCAGAATCTAAATAATCGGGGATGCCATCACTATCAGAATCTCTAGCGTCTTCAGGCTCGTGATTGCCATTGTCATCAGGATGTTCACTTATGGTTAACAATCCATCTCCATCATCATCGGCATCCAAGTAATTAGGATAGCCATCACCATCGGTATCATCATCTGCCGGATTGCCATTTTGGGGATAATTATTGGGCAAAGCAATATCTTCAAAAATAGTTAATATTCCATCACCATCATCATCATCATCTAAAAAATTGGGAATACCATCGGAATCTGTTTGTGCTGCATCATCGGAATAACCATCGTGATTGGGATCGGAATATTCTGCTTGTGTTGCTACGTGGTCGTTGTCATCATCATCATCGAGCGCATCTATATGAGCATCACCATCGGTGTCTTGCAACGTATAATTTAACACACCACTATCTGGCGTCGTTTCCAATGCATCCATCAGACCATTTGTACCAACACTCCCTTCGAGAACACCATCTCTGTTGCTATCGGTTCCCAAACCTGCTGCTAATCTACCAGACTCTGCGGTATCATATAAAGAATCGTGATCTGATTTTAAATCAAAGTGATTAGGCATACCGTCCCCATCAAAATCAAAGGCGAGTTCTACCTGCATATTAGCATCACCGACACTGTTATCATTATCGTCATCATCTATATAAATAGGCACCATATCGCCATCAGCATCTGTCAACGGATCTACACCATAATACTCATCTATATCAGGAATACCGTCATTATCGTCATCTAAATCGTATCTATCCGTTACGCCATCACCATCAAAATCTGCTGTATCTACCGTAGGATCTAAATAATCAGGGATATTATCCATATCTGTATTTAGAGCATCTTCGGGTTCGTGATTGCCATTGTCATCAGGATGTTCGCTAATGGTCAAAACACCATCATTATCATCATCGGTATCCAAGTAATTTGGAATACCATCTGCATCGGTATCATCATTGGTAGGATCACCATCTTGTGGATAATTATTAGGCAAGGCAACATCTTCAAAAACAGTATATAAACCATCACCATCATCATCTACATCAAGGTAATTGGGTGTCCCGTCACTATCTGTATCTAAAGCATCGTCCGGATAACCGTTGTGGTTATCATCAGCATGTTCCAAACTTGTGTTTACATGGTCATTTTCATCATCTTTATCGACAAAATTATATAATCCATCTGCATCATAATCAGCTATTGTATAAACCAAAGATCCACTATCAGGTGCTGTTTCTACATCATCCATCAAACCATTTGTACCGATATTTCCTTCGAGAATACCATCAAAATTTGAATCAACGCCAACAGCTGTATTTAAACGACCGGATTCTGCCGCATCGAATAAACCATCGCCGTCGCTATCTAAGTCAAAATGATTGGGAATGCCATCATTATCAAAATCATATGCAGCTTCTACTTGGTTATTAACATCTCCAACTGAAGCATTATTATCATCGTCATCGAGATACGCAGGAATGGTATCGGCATCTGCATCAGCCAAAGGGTCTAAGCCATTATATTCATCTATATCTGGAATGCCATCATTGTCATCATCAATATCTATATCATCAGCAATACCATCATTGTCGTGATCAAAGGGATCATCCAGATTATCGAGATAATCCGGCACCAAATCACCATCGGTGTCCAATGCGTCTTCAGGTTCGTGATTACCATTATCATCGGGATGTTCGTTTATCGTTAAAATCCCATCATTATCATCATCGGTATCTAAGTAATTTGGAATGCCATCTGCATCGGTATCATCATCCGCTGGATTACCATTTTGCGGATAATTGTTAGGCAAGGCAATATCTTCATAAACTGTAAAAATACCATCGCCGTCATCATCGGAGTCTAAATAATTGGGTATGCCATCAAAATCTGTATGCAAAGCATCATCTGGATAACCATTATGGTTGTCATCAGGATGCTCGTCTGCTGTGAGAACGTGATCGTTATCATCATCAAAATCTAAAAAATCTTTAGACGTATCATGATCGAAATCAATAAGACTATAATTTAAACTGCCACTATCTGCAGCGGTTTCTACGCTATCCATCAATCCGTTTGTGCCAACATTTCCTTCGAGAATACCGTCTAAATTTGCATCTACACCCACAGAAACTGATAAGCGTCCTGATTCTGCAGCATCAAATAAACCGTCTCCATCACTATCTAAATCAAAATGATTGGGTTGTCCATCGCCATCTAAGTCAAAAAGAGGTTCGACATGTCCATTAACATCACCAACGGTATTATCGTTATCGTCATCATCGAGATAAGCAGGGACACCATCGACATCAACATCGGCTAAAGGATCAAATCCACCTAATTCTACCGTATCCGGAATACCATCATTATCATCATCCAAATCAATATTATCAGAAACACCATCGTTATCGTGGTCATCAGGATTATCTAAATCATCTAAATAGTCTGGCACATAATCCCCATCTGAATCCCAGGCATCTTCGGGTTCGTGATTGCCATTGTCATCAGGATGTTCATTTATAGTTAAAATACCATCGTTGTCATCATCGTTATCGAGATAATTTGGAATACCATCCGCGTCGGTGTCATCATCGGTCGGATTGCCATTCTGAGGATAGGTATTTGGCAACTGAATATCTTCGTAAACCGTATAAATACCATCACCATCATCATCCTTATCCAAATAATTGTATATATTATCCGTATCCGTATCAAGTGCATCGTCTGGATAATGGTTGCCATTATCATCGGGATGTTCTTGACTGGTCAGGATGTGATCATTATCGTCATCAAAATCAGAAAAATCTTTAGATGCATCACCATCAGAATCTTGAATCGAATAGTTAATCGTGCCGCTATCTACAGCTGTTTCTACATTATTTACCAATCCATTTGTGCCTACATCTCCATCGAGCATCCCATCAAAATTAAGGTCATTTCCAGTAAGATGTCCAGATTCTGCGGCATCAAAAAGCCCATCATTATCGGTATCTAAATCAAAATGATTGGGAATATTATCTAAATCAAAATCAAAAATAGGTTCTACACGATTGTTCGCATTTCCTACAGCGGCATTATTATCATCATCATCAAGATATGCAGGAATTGTATCACCATCGGCGTCTGCTAAAGGGTCTAAGCCATTGTACTCAACTAAATCGGGAATACCATCGTTGTCATCATCTATGTCAGTGGCATCATTTACGCCATCGTTATCATGATCAAAAGGATCATTAATTGGGTCTAAATAATCCGGCGTTCCGTCTCCGTCAACATCAAGTGCGTCATCTGGTTTTCCGTTGTTATTATCATCAGGATGTTCATCTGCGGTAATGGTACCATCGTTATCATCATCGGCATCGAGATAATTAGGAATCCCATCCAAATCGGTATCATCATTCAAGGGATTACCATCTTGTGGATAATTATTAGGCAAGGCTATATCTTCCCATATAGTATCTAATCCATCTCCGTCATCATCGGGATCTAAATAATTGGGTAAGCCACCGCCATCTGTATCCAATGCATCATCTGGATAACCGTTGTTGTTATCGTCCGGACGCTCGTCAATGGTAAGCACATTGTCATTGTCATCATCAGTGTCTAAAAAATCGGGAAGTGCATCAGAAATATTTAAAGAAGCATCTGTGTTTAAAATTGTGTAAGCGATGACACCACTATCAGGTGTCGTTTCCAAAATATCTACAAGACCATTTGAACCAACAGGATTTTCCAATCTTCCATCCATATTGGCATCTGTACCCGCTGTCCTACCGGACTCACTAACGTCAAAAAGACCATCGCCATCAGAATCTAAATCTAAATAATTGGGAATGCCGTCATTATCAACATCAAAACCAGGTTCTATTAAACCGTTATTATCACCTATTGAAAAATCACTATCATCATCATCGAGAAATACTGGAACGCCATCGTGGTCTGCATCAGAAAGCGGATCGACTCCATTACCTTCTGCTATATCAGGGATGCCATCGTTATCATCATCTAAATCTACTGCATTAATAATACCATCACCATCAGAGTCTGTACTAAAAATACTATAATCTGACTTCAGGTATTGCGAAGACGTAAAAGATGAAAAAATAAATAAAAAGAAAATGTATGATAATAATTTATTCATTTCAATTGCTTTGGTTTGTATATAATAAACAAATGTACAAAAAAAATAAATATCTTAAAAGAATTCAACAAACAATTATACGGACAAACAAGAATATTTTCAGTAGCAGCCAATATAAATTTTACTATTCTATGATAATTTTGCTATTGTTTAATTTCGATATATTATCTAAAGTTTAAAAATTATTTAGAAGCAAACATCTTAACATCAGCTTCGGCAACTTCCTTTCCCCCCAAAATAATCAAACGTTCCACTACATTTCTCAACTCTCTAATATTACCGGTCCAATCATATTTTTTTAACAACTCTATGGCTGCATCAGAAAAATTTTTGACAGGAACGCCTTGTTCTTCTGCTATACTTACAGCAAAATGTTTTATGAGTTCAGGCACATCTTCTCTCCTTTCATTTAGCGATGGTACTTCAATTAAAATTACAGCCAATCTGTGATACAAATCTTCTCTAAAATTTCCATCTGTTATTTCCTTTTTTAGATTTTTATTGGTTGCTGCGATTACACGAACATTCACTTTTATATCTTTATCGCTTCCTACTCTTGAAATACGACTTTCTTGTAAGGCTCGAAGTACTTTTGCTTGTGCTGATAAGCTCATATCACCAATTTCGTCTAAAAAAAGCGTACCCCCATTGGCCTGTTCAAATTTTCCTTTTTTATCTTTATAAGCACCTGTAAAAGAGCCTTTTACGTGTCCAAACAACACACTTTCAATCAACTCGGAAGGAATGGCTGCACAATTCACTTCTACCATTGGTGCTCTATGTCTGTTACTTTTTTGATGAATCCAATGTGCTACCAATTCTTTACCTGTACCGTTTTGTCCGGTTATTAATACCCGTGCATCTGTAGGCGCAACTTTGTCTATGAGTGTTTTGATTTGCTCCATATTATTTGAAGCACCAATCATTTGAAATTTTTTGCTTACTTTTTTCTTAAGTTGTTTGTTTTCTACAACCAATTCTTTGTATTCCAAAGCATTTCGAAGGGAAGTAAGCAAACGATTTAAATCAGGTGGTTTGGGTATATAATCAAAAGCACCTTTGCGCATACTTTCAACAGCCGTTTCTAAATCACCATGACCCGAGATCATCACGAAAGGGATTTCTGGCTTAATATTTTTCGTTTCTTCAAGTACCTCAATACCATCTTTTTTAGGCATTTTTATATCGCAAAGCACCAAATCAAAATCTTGTTTTTTTATGATTTCCAATCCTTCTTCTCCATTTTCAGCTTCAAAAACTTGAAAATTTTTATCTTGTTCCTCAATAATTCTTTTCAGCACTCTACGAATGGCTGATTCATCTTCAATTATTAGAATTTTTTTCATGTACTAAATTGGTTTTATTTTGGTATATAATTTAAATACTTTATAATTAACTCAGAGCATTTTATACAACAAATTTTAAGAAAACATATCATTAATTTTTTCAAAAAATGAACGTTCAGATTTTCCCGGATTTGGTTTAAAATTTGAATGCTCTATATTTTCTTGAAAGAATTTTCGTTGTTCATCATTGAGGTTTTTTGGAACCCACACATTGACATTCACAAGCAAATCGCCATAGGCATAACCATCAATATCAGGTACACCTTTATGTCTTAAACGTAAAATTTTCCCGGATTGAATACCTGATTCCAAATTTAATTTAATTTTACCATGAGGCGTTTCTATTACTTTTTTTGTACCCAAAGCTGCTTCAGGAATCGTAATATATAGATCGTGGTGTAAGTTATTGGCTTCCCTTTTAAATTGCACATCGCTTACTTCTAATACTTGAACAATTAAATCTCCAGGGACACCATTAGCTGTAGGCGCTTCATTTCCTTTACCCCCAACACGTAGTTGTACACCGTTGCGCACACCTTTGGGCAAATTGATAGAAACAATATCTTCCTTGATAATCATTCCATTACTATCAGAACCACTTCCACGTTTTTTAAGCACTTGACCTGCACCTCCACAAGCGCTACAAGCTCCAGTAGTTTGCATTCGTCCAAAAATAGTATTTGCAACTCTTGAAACACGTCCTGTTCCATGACATTGTGAACAGGTTTCGTAAGAAGTTCCTTCTGCTTTAACTTTTCGTTTTATTTTAATTTTTTTCTCTCCGCCATTAATGATATCTGAGACATTCACTTTAATTTTTATACGCAAATCAGAACCTTTTACACGCGCTGTTCTAGCCTGATGGTTGCCTTGCGAAAAGCCGCCAAATCCGCCGCCGCCACCGCCGAATATATCACCAAATATATCACCAAATTGGCTAAATATATCATCCATATTCATGTGTCCGCCACCGTTGAAACCGCCTGCTCCTTGAAAAGCATCATGTCCAAACTGGTCATAGCGTGCCTTTTTATCAGCATCACTCAAGACTTCATAAGCTTCGGCAGCCTCTTTAAATTTTTCTACCGCTTCTTCATCACCAGGATTTTTATCAGGATGATACTGAATAGCTTTTTTTCTATAGGCTTTTTTTATTTCAACTTCGGTAGCCGATCGACTGACACTTAAAATTTCGTAATAATCTCTTTTCATTGATATTAAATATGATTTATAAATATGTTATTTACAGAAATTATTTTCCTGTAACAACTTTTGGAAAACGAATAATTTTATTACCCAATTGGTAACCTTTTTCAATAACATCGACAATTTTTCCCACCATTTTTTTAGAAGGAGCAGGTACTTGTGCAATCGCTTCTTGAAATTCAGGATTAAAATCATCTTCTTTTTTCACTACCACTTCTTTTAAACCTTCTTTTGTTAATGTATTTTTTAATTTATCAAAAATCAGTTCTACACCTTTTGCTAACTCATCTTCATGATTTTTTTTCATTTCTGCCAAAGCGCGATCAAAGTCATCGAGTATGGGCAGTAAATTCTTTATTACGCCTTCACCTGCTGTTTCAAAAAGTTCTAATCGTTCCTTAGCCGTACGCTTTCTATAATTCTCAAATTCAGCGTATAAGCGTAAATATTTTTCTTTTTCTTCTTTGAGTTCTTTTTGCAATTGCGCTTCGGCACTTATTTGTTCTTTTTCCTCAAAATTTGCATCAACTTCATTTTGTGTATTGGTATCTTTTTGCATCTTGACATTTTTTTGATTGTCTTGCAAAGGCTTTTCCTTATTTATTTTTTTCTTTTTCATAAGCTTTTTATTTTATCGATATAATCTAAAAACGCATAATTCACTCCTATTTGTACAAGAAATGAACAATTATTTTTTTAAAATTAATCTCTAATTATCATATAAAATGTTTTGCAAATATATTGCCATTAATTGAGTCTGCCAAATTGACACCATTACACAACAAACAAACAAATACTCGCATTAATTCACATAAAAAAAGCACACTTTAAAAGTGTGCTTTTTGGTGGGCGATGAGGGATTCGAACCCCCGACCCCCTCGGTGTAAACGAGGTGCTCTGAACCAACTGAGCTAATCGCCCTTGTTTTGAGATTGCAAATATATAACATCTTTTTAAACTGACAAATAAAAAAAATAAAAAAACAGCTTGTTTTTTTTACAATTAGAATAGCGTATTCATTTTCAACCTATTAAACCCCATTGTAAACAATAAAACACAAAAAACAGTCTTAATAGACATTTGTAAACAACAAATATTTGCGATACTTATAACAATTATTGAATGATTATTATGTATTTTTGTCAGACTTTAAAATATAGTTATGAAATATAATTTTGATAAAATCATTAACAGAAAAGGAACAGGAAGTATTAAATATGATAAAATGAATTTCTTTTTTGGCACAAATGATTTGCAACCCCTTTGGGTTGCTGATATGGATTTTGCAACGCCTGATTTTATCCTCAATGATATAAAAAATCGCTTAACGCATCCAATTTTGGGTTACACGATGCGAAAACCGGCTTTTAATCAATCATTTATTAATTGGTATCAAAAGAGACATACTTGGAAAATTGATCAAGAATGGCTCGACTTTAGTCCCGGCGTCGTAAGTGCACTGGCGGTTGCTATTTTGGCTTTGACCGAAGAAAACGATAAAATTATCATTCAAACACCTGTTTATCATCCCTTTTTTGATGTGGTTGAAGGCAATAATCGCGTTTTAATTGACAATCCTTTACAAGTAAACAACGACGGACATTATTGCATGGATTTAGCGCAATTAGAAAAACAGATCGATAAAAAAACCAAAATGATTGTCATATCAAATCCACACAATCCTATTGGTCGCGTTTGGAATAAAAAAGAGCTGATGGCATTAGGAAACTTTGCTGTAAAACACAATCTCATCATTCTTTCTGATGATATTCATGCAGATTTTGTTTATGACCAACACCGTTATATTCCCATTGCCAGCTTATCAGACAAAATTGCACAACAAACGATTACCATTACCTCACCCAGCAAAACTTTCAATATTGCCGGATTAAGCACCTCTATTGCAGTGATTCCTAATGAAAAATATAGAGAATTGTACCGCAAAAAAATGGCCACTTTACATTTATTTTTAGGAAATATCTTTGGTGCAACAGCCTTTGAATCTGCTTATGAAAAAGGAGAAGAATGGTTAACACAACTCTTAGGTTATTTATCTGATAATCTAGATTTTACAGTAAATTATATTCAGCAGAACATTCCGAAAATTAAGGCACACAAGCCGGAGGGCACTTTCTTGCTTTGGATGGAATTTTCAGCCACTGGTTTAACACATACTCAGATTAAAGATAAGCTCATCAACGAAGCAAAAATCGCTTTAAATGATGGCAAATCTTTTGGAAAAAATGGAGAAAAATATTTCAGAATGAATATAGCCACGCCACGCGCCAATTTGATTATAGCTTTAGAAAAATTAAAACGTAATTTCTCATAACTTAAAACCGTTACAAAACGAAAAAAAGGCAATTCTTTGCCCAACTTCTTCGTTATCAAAAAATATCAAGATTTAAAATTTGGAAAATACCATTTATAAGGACTTCATTTCAGATAATGCCAACCCATATTCTTTAACGATATTTTCAAGGATTTTAAGCACTGGCAAAACATCGTCAATAATGGCAGCCACCTGTCCTATTTCTAATTCTCCGGAAACTAAATCACCTTCAAACATTCCTTTTTTTGCCCTTCCATTACCCAATAAGGCTAGCAACTGTGCTTCCGTTGGACAAGTTTTGTATAAAGCGGCTAACTCGTTATAAAACTCGTTTTTTATCAACCTTACCGGCGCAAATTCTTTTAAAGTCAGTTGTGTATCTCCATCCTGAACGCGCTTAACAGCTTCCTTAAAATTTTGATGTGCCGAAGATTCTTCCGAAGCGACAAATCTACTACCAATTTGCACGCCATCTGCACCCAAAATCATAGCCGCCAACATTTGCCTACCTGTGGCAATACCACCCGCCGCTATCAACGGAATACCAATAAATTTACGAATCGCAGAAATAAGTATCAGCGTTGTTGTTTCTTCTCTTCCATTGTGTCCACCGGCTTCAAATCCTTCTGCTACAATCGCGTCAACACCGGCTGCTTCAGCCTTTTGTGCAAATTTAAGACTGCTCACAACATGTACGACTTTTATACCATTAGATTTTAAAAATCCTGTCCATTTTTTAGGATTCCCTGCAGAGGTAAAAACAATTTTCACGCCTTCTTCTACAATTATTTGCAAAATTTCTTCCAAATCTGCATACAACAAAGGTACATTTACCCCAAACGGTTTATCAGTTGCTTTTTTAGCTTTTTGAATGTGTTCACGCAACACATCAGGATACATTGATCCGGCACCTATCAAACCCAATCCTCCGGCATTGCTAACAGCAGCAGCCAATTTCCATCCGCTTATCCAAATCATTCCACCTTGAATAATCGGGTATTTTATGTTGAATAAAGAAGTAATCTTATTCATTTTTAATAAATTTATATGTTTGTTGTTTAATCTGTAAAAAATAAATACCACTTGATAATTCAGTCAATGCAATATCGCCATCTGTGTTTCCTTGCTTGACAAGTTTACCCATAATATCTATAATCTTATAATTCCTTTTTTTACTTATATTAATGTGCAAATATTGTTGGGTTGGATTTGGGTAAATAATCAAATTGTCAAAACGATTTTGAGAAACTGACAAAAGCGAATTTTGACTAAAATCTGGAATGCCATAGCCATAATCATCATCGGGTATTGCAAATTTATCCGCCGTTTGTATAATCGATTGTTTTATTTGTTGCGGATTGGCATTTGGATTGGCTTGCACCAAACAAGCAACCAAACCTGCCATTATAGGAGATGAAAACGAAGTACCATTCAAATTTTGTATAGAACCATTCCAAAATACACTTGCACCTTCACCCTGTGCCATAACATCGGGTTTGACACGAGCATCTGCTGTTGGGCCACGCGAACTAAAACTCGCAACTTGTCCTGAAACATCTACTGCTCCTACAGTAATTACAGCATCGGTGTCTGCTGGAAAACCTATTTTAGGCCAACTTGAAGCCCCTGAATTTCCGGCAGCAACCACAACATTAATACCTCTGGATACTGCAATAGTAGCAGCTCTTGAAACAAACGAAGTTTGACCATCTAAATCACTCATCGAGTAATTATAATCTGCACGATCAAAAGTCATATAACCCAACGAAGTATTTATCACATCTACACCAATACTGTCGGCACGTTCTGCTGCTGCTGCCCAATAAGTTTCTTCAATGGGCATTTCTTGATTAACATCTTCCGAAATATAAAGTGCAAATAAAGCATCGGGTGCTGTACCTACCAAATTTCCATCATCTTGACTGCCAATGGTAGATAAAACGCCGGTTCCATGCATACTTCTTTGATAAACATCAACATTATTATCAGGAAAATTATACTTGTCAACAATTCGACTTTGACTAAATAAATCACTAAAAAATAATTCGGTATCCAATGACGTAAAACCGGCATCTATAATACCGATCAAAACACCTTGACCCGTAAAATTGTTTTGGTGTAAATATTCTCCGTGCAACATATTTATCTGATTGGCTCCATTACCATAATCATAAAATGTTTTGGTCGCTATTGTTGGATAATTATCTGTAATTGGTCTTGTTATTGAAGGTATATTTTTATTGGCAAATTCAATATGATCTACAAAACTCAAACTGGAAAGATTGCGAATATCGCTTTCAAATCCTTGCACATGTACAGCATTCATCCATTTTGATTTTGCCATAATACTAATACCGTTTGCTTGCGCAACTTGCGACAAATAAGTAACCTCAACAGGAACATCTTTTATATCAAGGG
>Ga0209633_10000787_pt1 | contig 35105 bp, 27 predicted proteins | sample Cruoilmetagenom1_FD_187290 | JGI IMG/M metagenome (GOLD analysis project Ga0209633, IMG submission 187290) | Oil polluted marine microbial communities from Coal Oil Point, Santa Barbara, California, USA - Sample 1 (SPAdes) (version 2) | ecosystem: Environmental > Aquatic > Marine > Oil seeps ...
TCTTTGAGTTTTATATCTCCAAACACCTAAGGTTGTAGGCATAAATCTAACTTTATATTCACCTCCCCCGGAATAGAATCCATTTACTTCTATTTGTTTATTGCCGTTCTTGAAAACAGCTGTAATTTCTACTTCAGTAAATGGATTTCCAGTATCTGGACCCTTTAGTGTTAATTCGAAGTAATCCCATTTTTCAATCTTATCACTTCCAAGAAGCGCTGATACATAAATCAATAATAAAACAAAGAGCTTTTTCATAATATTTCCCAAAATCTTTATCAGTAATTGCTTTGCATTTTTTTATTTCAGTAATATTCCAGCTGAGACATACATATTTGTCTGTTGCTCATCTACAACATATTCGCAACCTTCTACGAAAAACCAGACATCTGAAATTCTTCTATAAAACCCCATGTATTCTGGATTTGGATAAAGAGGATTCATAGGATGCTCCCAATTTTCAGTTGGTCCAAATATGACTATACCTGGAATTGGTTCTTCAATTCCATCAAATTTTGCATTAATACTTAATGGATCCAAAGGATAAACAGTACCCGCTCCTGTCATCCAGCTGATTTCTGATGGATTCATCCCTAGCGTAAAATCAACATTTGCTGCAATAGCATCCTTAAACTTTATATCCTTTGTTAAATAGTAGGCATACCATAAAATTTCCTGATGACATATTGGATTACCAAATCCCCAACTACCAGAATTTGGTACTGCAGCAAAGTATCCACTTTGACCATTTTTAGTCATCTGTTCAACTTTTTGTTCTGCTGCACTTAACAAGTCATTTTTGAGTGATTTAATAAGCTTACTATCTATAATTTTTTGATTAGTTGTAAGTACAGGAATAATTGCTTTCCAAGGATCTTGTTTGAATTGTGTAGTAATATCCCAACAACGTTCTGCAAACTCATCCCAATATTTTTTTTCTCCAGTAGTTGAAAATAATTGAGAAGCTGCCCAACACCATGCTGTATTTAATAGTGATTTATCATATACTTCATCCCAACTTCTTAATGATACTTTTTCTATACTAGGATTCCACTCTTCATCTTTATTAGCAATCGCATATTTATATGCTGCAATAGCTCTGGTTAAATATTTTTTAGAGCGTTTATTATCTAATTCATTAAATAGTCTTGCAGCTTGAGCAAAAACTGCTGCTGCGCAAAAAGAACTATAAGGAGTAGCTTTGCGCATATAATATGGTAAAGGATCAGCATCACCAGTAGTAGCAAACTGTGGTGGATGAGTCCAAGATTCTACACCTGGCGGAACTGCACCAAATTCTCCCCTAATCTCCCCAAAATAATCTTGGAGATATTCAAAGTGAAGTAGACTCCAAGCTGCTTCATCAAGAATATCCGGTATGCCATTGTTGTTCTCCGGAATAAGTGCCTGCCCATCATAGAAGTTTCCTGGTAAATTTTCATATAAACTCATCAACTTTTCAGAAACAACAAAGTGAGTTGGTCGTGTATCAAAATCACCAGCATCATAATGTCCTCCGCTTATTTCTTTCGGTCCTTCAGGGATATAATAGTCTCCAGCTGCTGGATCATTAGGATTTACTTCTTCCTTCCACGGATATTTAGTATTTCCTATTAACCAAGGATGTACAATATTTTTTATAGTTACATATACGGTATTATGGGCTATTGGTCGAGTCCATTTACCTCCATATGGAGCAATAATTTCAGTACCACGACGTTGAAAATACATTCCCCTTGAAATAGTTTTGTAAATTTCATTAACTGCTGCGGAACCATTCTTAAACGAATATGAACGTCCTAATCCTTCTACCCATATATAGAATTCACCTTCTTCTTTGAAATCTGAGATATCGAGTTTATAAAGTTTATCATGCCCTTGGGGATCATTATCAGAAACCCAGGTTACAGGCCCTGTATACCTAACCTCTTTACTTTCTTCGCTAATAACTGAAAATGTTTTAGAATCTGATATGTCTATCGGTTCTCCATCTCCTAAATAAGATGATAAATAAACATATTTTGTATTTGCAGTATTTGAATACCCAACTTGATTGAGCTTAAAACTTGGATTTGGTGTATTATCAATACTGAATTGGATAGTTCGTTGCATATCATTCGGAATTAATCCCTCTTCTAAATGTAGAATATAAGTCTTACCTTTTTTAAATGGCTTATCTACATATAGATGCATAAATTGATCACTCAAAGCACGGTTATCGAAAGGTCCTCCGGCAGATCTTGATCCCTTAGAAAATCGTGCAACTTTAATTGGACAAACAAAGTTTCTGTAATCCGGATCGTTGGGACTGTTAATTTTGTATTGGTTTGAATCTTTTAGTTTTTCTACATCAGTAGTAGCAAGATACCCAAGCCATGCAGTTACAACATTATCAGATCTAATTTGTATACCCCTTAAGCCGCCTAAACTATTTTGGGCATTTAATAGATTCCCCAATACACCAAGAAAGAAAGTGAAAATAATAGCAATATGATAAATTCTGTTTAAACTCATATTTCTGTTTTACTTTTAGTGTTAAAAACGATGTTAACCTAATCTAGCTATAGTCTTAATTCTCTTTCCTCATCATCTCTATGCCTGCCAGTATAAACGAACCTAAAGCATGTTTATCATTTAGAACCTGTGGACGTCTGTAATAAAACGATAAATCATTACGCATACTTGTGCCTTTACAAACTGACTCAAGTTGATAATCTTTATTTAATCTTGTTTTAAGTCCTTCCCAACCTCTAAGCGCTATTGATTCATATCTGGAATCCAAATATCCTTTTCTAACTGCACGTGCAATTGACCAAGTAAACATTGCTGAACATGAGGTTTCAAGGTATGAATCCGTTTTATCTACTAATTGACGCCATAAACCCGACTCCGATTGATACTTTGATAATCCAATTACTTGCTCTTGAAGGATCTCTAGTAGTTTTGGGCGTTCAGGATGATCTTGAGGTAAATGGTCCAATAAATTGATTTGAGCCATTATTATCCAACCATTTGCTCTACCCCAGTGAGCAGAAACATTTTTTTGTATATCCGTGTACCACCCATGATGATATAACTCTGTTTTCGGATTAAATAAATATTTATGAAAGTTTAAAACTTGTTTAATTGCAAAGTCAAAAACCGTTTTATCATTTTTCATTTTACCATATCGACTTAGAAAAGATAAGGCCATGTATAGATCATCTGCCCAAACTGTCATCTCTACAGGACTCGGGCGAACTAATGTTCCATCCGGAAGTCTGTGTTCTTTGTTCATTATATAATCAGCGGCTTTATTGATATAGGCAAGATATTCTTCATCAGCAATAGTTTTACTAACTTCTATAACGCTGGAGCCCATTGATCCACAGCAATCTAGTGCATCCATTGTATACAGCATACCAAACGGGAAAACCCAGTATGTCATATCAGTTTGGTGATTTTTAAACCACCTGTAATTATTAAAGGCAAATCTGATATTCTTAAATGCAAAATCGTTATATTTCTGTTCATTTAAGTATTCTCCCAATTCAAGCATGGCAATGTTTAAAATACCGATACTGTATAACCAAGTGTTATGCGGGCTTTCTATACGAATATCAATGCCTTCCGGTATTTCTGAGGTATCAGTATATATTTCGCCGGATTGCTTATCAATAAACCTCCATGTGGATTCAGATAGAATGCTATCAGCAAAATCCTTTATTAGTAATTCTGTATTATTCTTCGGTTGTGCATATAAACCTACAGCACCAATTAATAATAAAATACTCACTCTAATATTTATCATAAACTATCCTTCACAATTATGGTTTCTAACTTTTTTTAATATCCACTTATTCGATAAAGACTATCTTATTCTCAGGTTTTCCTCAATAATTAGTTCATTTATAAAAAGTAATGCTTACTTTCATAATTCATGTTTATTTTCTCTAAATCAGGTAAACAGACTTGGGTTGACCCTTCTCTTGTTACGGTAATCGAGGCAATATAATTCGCCAAGGATACTGCTTCTTCAATACTTTTATTCTTGTATATTTGTGAAACAGTAGTTCCTAAAAAAGCATCACCAGCCCCTTGAGTATCAACTACGTTTACGTTATGTCCTGGAAAGTATATCGTATTGCAATTTGTTGCCAGCACAACTCCCAGTTTGCCAAGTGTTACAATTACATTGTTTACTCCCATTTTCTTAATTTCCTGAGCGCACATTTTTGCTGATATTTCGTTATCCACATTAATATTAGATAACAGTCTTCCTTCAATTTCATTCACGATTATTATATCAATGTTCCTAAGTAAATTTTCGCTAAGATTTTTATAAGGAGAGGGATTTAAAACTGTTATAACATGGTGTTGTTTTGCGAGTTCAAAGCTTTTATCAATAACTTCCATATTCACTTCTAGTTGAGCTATTAAAATATCTCTCCTTTTAAATGAGATTTCATCTAAAATTGAAAGTGGTATGTAATTATTTGCTCCTGGAAATACTGAAATAATATTAGAACCGTTTTCATCCACCAGTATTAGTGCATTTCCGGATTCCATATTTTGAACGACATGGACATATTGTGTGTTGATACCATAAGATTTAAGTGTATTTAATAATACTTGTCCATTAGCATCATCGCCAACGGCACCAACAAAAGATACGTTAGAACCGAAATGAGCCGCCGCTACTGCCTGGTTTGCTCCCTTACCACCTGTACCTATTAAGCAATTATCAGAAAATATTGTCTCTCCTTTTTGGGGAAGCTTTTTCACATTATGTGTTAAATCAATATTAGAACTCCCCAGTACCCATACAGTATTATTATTCATATTTGTTGATCTTTATTTTTGTTCTTCTAATTGACAGATTTTTTCAACTTTTCTTGCTGAACCACCTCCTTGAAATTCTGATTTTAACCAAACCGTAACCAGACTTTTAGCTACTGCTTTTCCAACTATCAATGCCCCCATTGCAAGAATCTGAGCATTATTACTCTTTCTAGATCTTTCGGCAGAATAAACATCGTGACAAACAGCAGCCCGAATTCCTTTAACCTTGTTAGCTGCAATCGCCATTCCAATTCCGGTACCGCAAATTAAAATACCGCGATCAAAATTTTCTTTAACTATTTTTAACGCTACTGTTTTAGCAATATCAGGATAGTCGATCAGCTCATCGCTATTAACGCCCACATCTTCAAATTCAATGTTTTTCTCATTCAATAATTTTTTAATTTCTTCCTTCAGACCAATGCCTAAATTATCAGCACCAATTGCAATTTTCATTTTATAAAATCCTTTTTAGTCATTACTGCTTTTTCAATATCATATATATGATTTACTCTTGGCAAGTGTCTACCACCCTGAAAACTTGATAATATAAATGTATCAACAATTTGATATGCCAGCCTTTCTCCAACATTCCAGGTTCCAAGACATAAAACATTACAATCATTATGTTCACGCGCCATTCTTGCCGAAAATTCATTAGTACATAAGGCCGCTCTTATACCAGGAAATTTACCTGCCGCTATAGACATTCCTATACCGGTTCCACATATCAAGATGCCTAACTCATATTCTCCTTCCATTACTTTTTTGGAAATCCTAGCTGCAACGTGCGTATAATCTAAAGTACTCGTTTCATCCGGATTAAGGCTAAGATCATCTATTTGGCACCCCTTGTTATCCAAGTACTCTAAGATTTTTTCTTTTAACGAAAACCCTGCATGTTCGCTACCTATTACTATTCGCATAAAACTCCATAACTAAATATTTATTTAGAAACCTAACTCTTTCAACGCCATATTTCTTTGTTCATCCGATGGCGGAGAATAATGTAATTCAGGTTTGTCAATTAAATATGATGCTCCACATCCTTTTATGGTATTGGCAATAATCATAGTCGGTTTATCTTTACACTCTGACCCTAAGTCAAATGCACTTACTAATTGATCAATATTATGGCCATCAATATTTATAGTATTCCAGCCAAAACTTTTCCACTTATCAAAATATGAACCTAAATTAAGTATGTCCTGAGTTGCACCATCATTTTGATAACCATTTAAATCAAGAATAGCTGTAATATTATTCAACTTAAAATGAGACGCGGCCATAGCGGCTTCCCATACTTGACCTTCTCCCAGTTCACCATCCCCAAGAATTACATATATTCTTACTTTGTTCATCTTCTTCATTTTTGCAGCGAGAGCCATACCACAACCGGCTGAAAGACCTAAACCAAGGGAACCAGTAGTTGCTTCAATGCCAGGGATATGAATACATGGATGACCTTCCAATAAAGCATCGATTTGTCTTAACTTCCATAATTCCTGATGATCAAAAACTCCGACTTCAGCAAGGGTTGCATACCAAACTGGTGCTGCATGCCCTTTTGATACTATAACTCTATCTCTTTCCGGCCAGTCCGGATTTTGCGGATCAAAGTTTATTTTTTCGAAATATAGTACACTCATTATCTCAGCCAAAGATAATGATCCGCCAGGATGGCCACTTTGAGCCCGCCAGGTCATTTCGATTACATTTTTTCTTATAATTCTTGCCTTTTCTTCAAGTAATACTTTTCTATTTTGTGTAATCATGAATTTTGTTTCCTGGATATAGCAATCTTAGCTTTTTTATAAATTTCATCTGCCGTAAGTTTATATTTCTTCAATATTTGAAATGCCTCACCTGATCTCCCAAATGTATCGTTCAAGGAAACGCTTTCCATAGGAACTGGAGTATTACTTACCAACACTTCAGCAATTGCACCGGTTAACCCACCAAAACAATTATGGTCTTCAGCAACAACTATTGCTCCAGTTTCTTTAGCTGCTTCATCAATAGTATCTCTATCAATCGGCTTAATTGTCCTTATATTAACAACACGTGTGTGTATATTTTCTTTAGCTAGTTTATCAGCGGCGATTATGGCTTCGTAAACCATCATACCAATAGCCATGATTGTTACATCAGAACCATTTCGTAACACCTCAGCTTTACCTATTCGAAAATCGATTTGATCTTCATTCTCATGAATAATTTCCGAGTTATTTCTAGCCAATCTTAAATATGCAGGACCCTTGATACTCAGAATTGCTCTCAGTGCAGAAGTCACCTCTCCAGGATCGGCTACTGAGACAACTGTCATATTAGGAATTGCTCGCATTATGGCTATATCCTCAATCGCCTGATGCGTAGCCCCATCCTGACCAACATTCACACCACCATGGGTGGCCACTATTTTAACATTCATATTTGGGTAAGCTATCATATTTCTAATTTGTTCAAATGGTTTTTCAGCTGCGAATACGGCATATGCAGTAAAAATAACCGGAATACCAAATGTTGCTAACCCGGCGGCAATGCCCACCGCGTTTGCTTCGGCAATTCCTACAGAAAAAAATCTTTCTGGGTATTTCTCTTTAAATTTTATTGACTTAGTCGATTTCGATACATCAGCTGTAACAACAACAAGATCTTTAAACTCCTCACCCATTTTTACAAATGCTTCCCCAAGATTCTCTCTATAATTTCCTTGCATCCTATTTTCCTGCTCAAGAGCTATAATTATGTTTCGTAATTTTATTTAACTTATTTGTGACTAATCCAAATACAATGATCTCTTCTTGTTTTTATAACCAATGATAGAATCAACCCTACTTGCTATCTTCTCACCAATTTCATCAATTTTGAATTAGAGTATTTTTGAGAGAACCAATGTCTATATCGCAATAAAATAGTTGCTCTCCGATATCCGGTGCAATTACTTCACGTTCTCCTTTCGAATTAATCAGTCCGGAGCTTGCATTAAGTTTGATATCACCTTTGGCCGCGTTTACTTCTACAATCGGTATTTCCAGCGTCATAGCCCACAGTTCGGCAGAAGATTCATGGAATTTCCGATATCGAGGATTTGATCCTGAGTTTATTGTGTGTATGATAATCTGGGCGCCTAATTGTTTTAATTTCCAGGGCAAATAAGGATTAGGAATTGTTGTATAACCTGGGGTTGCCCAAAGATCATTACAAATTAATACTCCAAACTTAATTCCATCTATTAAGAAAGTATTTAGATTCCCTTGTACATATTCTGTGATCTCTCCAGTACCTGGGAAATTAGTTGGACTGCACAAAAGAATTTTAGAATGTACACCTAATAATTCTCCTGTAGGCGTGTAAACACGAACCTGATTATAGCAATATTCCTTCCCATTAACTTCCTGGAAATAGCAAGTGCCTAAGAATAATCCTATTCTTTTTTCTTTAGCAATTTTTCTTACTTCAGCTAATGCTATTTCAAGCTCAGATTGACTAAATTTACTATGATATCCAGATAATGATCCCTCCGGTGTTACCAAATATTTGGCTCCACCCTCAGCTGCTTTCAAAATTCCATCAATTATCGTTACTTTATTTTGTTCAATACTTTTAGTCACGTTCATTTGTAAACCAGCAATACGCAATTTTGAACTACCATTAGAAATGATTGATAGTGAGCAAATAAATATTACAACAAACCCTATAAAATATCGGTTGACACTCATCATTATAGTTTTAATTATGATTTAATTTGTTTAGGTAAATAAAATGTCCTGCTTATAATTTATATGTGCACAATATGAACAACAAAATCATCTACAAATTCCGGCGTTCGAAATATTGTAGTTCCATCCTTAATTGTAATTATCTTACTTTTTGTTGGGCCTGATTTAGGATCAAAAAATTGTGCTTTATACTCTCCTTCCTCAAACAGTAAATCATATAACCAGACCATGGCTCCTCTAGGTGCAGGATAAACTATATTCTCTAATCCGGTTGGTGATGAGATGTAGGCAATTATTTCTTTTGGAGAAGATAACACCATATTATGTCCCGTTGAGGCTATAAAAAAATATCCTTGGAACTTCAGATTTCCGTAGTCTATGATATTATCAAAGAATTGCCTTAAAATGAGTGCATCATTTTCAAATTTATTCCAGTTATTTGGATCATAATTATGTTGAGGCCCTTTAAGATCTTCTATATAAGGTAATGAAGTAATTGGCTTTGAATATATATCAATTTGTTGACATTTGGCCATCATTAATTTCCATACATATTTTCTTAGATGAGTTCGTGTTTCAGGCCTTCTATATGTCCATCGCTGACCATTATCATTTGATTCTTGAGCAATGTATGGTTTCTTATACTTTTTAGTCCACTCTCGAATATTCCCGGTATGATGGTGATTTCCAGAAATAATAACATCGAAATACTGTCGTGAAAAAATCCAATCCATTTCAGAATTTTCTTGTGGAAAACCTCCACTTTGATTAAAAGGAAATCCACGCAGATGACCACCATCCGTGGCTAGTATAATCTTTCTATCCGGATTATACTCTTTCCATTTTTTCCTAACAATTTTAGCAATCTCTTCTAACCAAACGGCAACTTTTTCCCATTCTCCATAATTCATTCCTAATTCATGAACTAATTCATAATAAATATTATCCAAATCATGAGTAACTTCTATTACTTTTTCATAGTATTTTTTCTGAATTTCAAATAAATCAATATTCCCGTCCGAAAACGAATGATAAAAATTTAATCTATTTTCATCGTTTACAGTAGAGTTTAACAATTCAGTGCATTTATTTATGTTATTTTGGGGGTTAAAAAAATGACCATCCCAATTGTAGCTTGCTACCTCTTTATTATAGTTAAAGAACTGCCAGCCATTTAACATTAGTAAGTCGATTATAATTTCTTTTGATTGGAGATATTCACATTGTTCTCTAAACCTTTTCCAATATCTCTCATCAAATTGTGTAAGGTCGAAAATACGGCTCCCTGGTTCAAATTCTTTGTATGGAAAAAGAATATTATTTAATGAACCATCATTTTCTTTTGCAAATTTTTCAATGTGTTTCCAACTGCCAGGAATATAAGCCCGGCAATGATTCATTCCATGGGCAGATTGCCAATCTGCCCATAGTTTGTAATTGTATGCATCTTCTGAAGCGTAAAAAATAAAGTCCGACATAGAGCCAAAGGACAGCAATGGTTTGTTATGATAGGTAAAGTAGACATTTTCCGATCCAACATTTTCTAACTTTAATGGTTGAGAAAATGCTTTATTTGTCAATGATGAAAAAATTATTAGGAGAAAAAGCGAGTATATAATTTTGTTCATTTAATTACCTTAAAATATCGTATTTATTATATAATATTTATCAACTTAAACCAGCACTGACCTTAAGCAAGGAGGCATAATTATTTTAATAACATCATTTTTCTTACTTGCACAAAATTATCAGCTTCTAATTTGTAGAAGTACATCCCACTATTAACTTTATTATTAAATCTATCGGTTCCATTCCACTTAGTAGTATGATTACCAACATTCATATTTTTATCAACAAGAATTTTTACTTCTTGACCAAGTACGTTAAAGATTGAAATTTTTACATCTGTTGATCTCTTTAGGTTAAATTTAATCTTTGTGCTTGGATTGAAAGGGTTTGGATAATTTTGTTGAAGATAAAATTCTGAAGCTAGAAGATCTACATCGTCAATACTTGTAATAATTGCCGGCTCCATATTTTTGATTTTTTGCTCATAAGTTCCTTTTGAGTTCTCCCATTGAGCTTTTTCCGCTGGGAACCAATTAAGGTCGCCAATTGGTAAATTACCATGACCAGCTGTAAGCAATTCGCTATTTGTATATGAAAGATCTAGCGGAATTGGCCATGGAGTTGTTATTGGTCTATCGTCTCCATCCATATCCCAAACTCTATTAGTACGTTCAACAGGTGTAGAATCAGCCCATTCTTCAAGAGCCCAGCTAGTTTGCTTCTCTAAATTAGAAACAACAACGGCTTCATCAGTAAAATTAGGATGAGCATCATACCAGTTTCCTACACCAGCCTTTGGCCATGTCTGATCATCAGCAATAATCCATTGTAGTCTTTCACCCATAACCGGAATATACAGACGTTGTGTATTACCTGAGTAATTATCATATAATAAATCAAAAGATTCACTGTTTTGTGTGCTGTTAGCATCGTACCAAAGAACTCGATCTGCATTTGGTCCTCCAACTAATGTGTCCGTATCCACTAAACCAAATAGAGCTTCCCAAGTCCCCCCTGCAGATGGGAACCATGTCGAATCTTCACCAATAATGCTAATATTATATAAGACATTTTCCGTAAAATAGTGTTCATCATTATAATCATGGCCTAAAAGTCTATGCCCAAAATTTACAAATGTGTTGTGGTTCCACCATGAAAAGTCAAATTGAGTTCCCGGAGACGTTCCGTTATGCCCAAAATTGAAGAATGTATTATTTTGCACCCACATTGTATCACCATCAGTATTTGCTGTAAGGAAAATATGAGCACCCCATTCATTATTGGAATCATTGACATTAATTGCAAGGTTATTTGTAACAAAAATGCTTGTGCCTACAATACCTCTAAGATCGATAAGTCTATTTAAGAAATTAACAAACACACAGTTGTCAATAATTATTTTACTGTCTAAGCTATTTACATCAATAAATCTTTTTGATGGGGAATCATTTACATCAGAAGCATTAAATAGTATATTTTTAAATGTAGCATTCAGTCCAACCCTAAACATATCAAATGCATGATTGCCTTCCGCATCAACATCATGAGCTATTGTTGGAGGTGGTGTGGTATCATCACCAGGTTCACCTATTATGACTAAATCAAATTCATTTGCTTCAATTCTACCATCCAGTAAGTAAAAACCGCCTTTTTCCAATTTATAAACGCGATTTACATTTTGTCTTGCTCCATCTGCAAGGGTGTCTCCATGAACAATATCGGTTAAAGATACATAGTCAGATTGACCGGTAAATGGTACAACCTGTAATGTATCCTGCGCAATGAGAACGTTTGAACAGATAAACAATAAACTAAGCAAGACAGTTAAATTATTTTTCATTGTAAGTTTCTCCAAATATTAGTTGATTATTTAATTAAGTAAGCTAATTGTATGAATTTCTATTTTATTACTTATTGATTTATTTGACAATTGACTCTTAATGTCTCTTAATTAATTTCTTATGCCCATCAACTATGGATATTAAATTCATTAATTAGAGTACTTAAATCCAATGTCCATTGTTAAACCATATTGATCCGTATCTCTGAAGAAAGTTTCTTCATGTTGATAAGTTTCATCAAACCGATCAGTAATGTTGTTAAGGTTGCAGAATATTTCTAATCCCTTAATAGGCAATTTTTGTTTTACAGAAATATCAAACCTCAGATAATCCTTTGTAAAAGAATCTTGTTGATTTAGGTTTCCAATGGTTCTTGTTGTATTACCCTGATAAAGAACCGATAGTCTTGTTGAAAATCCTTTTATATCGTAACCAAGTGCCACATTTAAGATATCGTCTGGTTGATTAAGGAACCTGCCGGATCTTTTAGACTCAACACGAACAATTTCCTTAAATGGAAAAGTAGGAATCGGAATACTTTCGACATAGTTGTAAGGATACTTTGTATCCGAAACAATTCTAGTATAATTAATATTTAGTACTATATTATTAAAAGGACTGGGCAAATACCAAAAATTAGTCTGCCAATCAAATTCAAGTCCTTTAATAAAAGCATCATCCTTATTATTTCGCCATGTACTGACACTAACTCCAGCTGCATCACCTGCCAATGGAAGTTCAGGATCTCCTTTAATTGTAGTCCATGAATATGAGTAAATCATATTTTCAATTTCTTTATAAAAGCCTCCAATAGTGAATAAACCGACATGATTAGAATAAAAAGATAAATAGACATCAAAATTTTTGGCTAATGCAGGTATTAAATTTGGATTACCAAATTGTAAATTTTCTTTAGTTGAGGAAATAAAAGAATACGGAGAAATTGCCTTATAGTCGGGTCTAGTTATAGTACGAGTTCCTGATAACCTAATATCAAACCAATCACTAGCTTTATACCTTAAATGTACTTGTGGGAACCAATATTCATTATTTCTCTTACTTTTAACCTCTTTAGTATTCGGTAATTCAAAAACTTGGGGAGCAACTGTTTCATTTGCAGTATATTTAGATTCGACATGTTCATAACGAACACCAGACAGTATAAGAATTTTTGGTCCAAGATTTAATTCTTTCATAAGATAGAATGCCGAATAATTATCACTAAAATCAAAGTCATTAGCATATTCAGCTACATTGCCAAGCCATAAAGGATCTGACAGTGAATTGTCTCCATTAGGATCATCATCATTCAATAGACCATCCATAACTAGATTCAATAAATCTACTTTGGGTGCCCAGTTTATATTATATTGTCCATCAAGAATTGAAGATTTATACTCAGAATCCTCAATGTTTTGAATTGATAGTAGGTTCCATGGTGTATCAGAATCTCTAATAACCAATCCTTCCAAATATTTGTCTGCTATCAAGTCCCTTCTGGTTGATCCACCATTATTTCCAACATTACCTTCTAGATGATGTTCATCATTAGTTCTAGATTTGTATCGATATTTGCCACCAAATTTAAATTTTCCTCCAATATCATAATTAAATCGAAATGGAATCTCTAAATTTAAAGATGCTGTAAAATCAGATTCCTCTGCCAATCTTGTTTTATAATCGATATCATGCCAATAGGTTCTGTTTAAATCAGTTCTAGCGAATGGAATTATTCCATCAACCCCGCTGTACTGATCCATTTCATTTTCAAATGCATTTGCTTCTTGAAAGGACCATGTTCTAAGATCTGGCTCATTGCGGTTTGTTCTAATATAAGAAAGGTTGTAATCGATGTTAAATGGACGAAATCGATTTTCTCCATGGAACATCGTGCTGATCATATCAGTTATATAATCACCGTTATCTTCAACACCATAAGTTCTAGTGTTGTCTTCTGCGTTAAAGTCATCAGTTACTTTTATATAATCTCTTTCAGTCCTAGAAAAAAAACTAGTTAACAAGTATTTACTATCCTGTTTATTAAGATCTAATACTAAGCCAATTCCTTTTCTTTGTCGATCTTCATTCTGCCGTTTTAATCTAATGTTATTTAACCTCATAACGGACTCAGAAGTAACAACAGAATAATTACCTGAAATTTGTTCAGAGCCTCTATGGACTTTCTCAATATTAAAATTTAAACTAACTCCTAAAGCATCATCTAATAACCGATTACTTGCTTTTCCGGAAATTAGATAATTACTAATTTTATCTGAGAGTCCATTGTATCCACCTTGACTTCTTAATTCATAGTGCAATCCTTCAGGTGCATCCTTAAGTTTCATATTCACAGCACCACCAATTGCATTTGCTTCCATATCAGGGGTTAAGGATTTGGAAACTTCAATAGCGGATAGCATATTACTTGAAATCATAGAAAGATCAACACTTCGATTTTCTCTACTAGTCGAGGGAATCTCAACCCCGTTTACCATAACAGTATTAAATTTGGGGGATAGTCCTCTAATAACAACCTTATTTGCTTCTCCGCCATCACGTGTTATTGATACACCTGGTAATCTTCCTATAGATTCCGCTGCATTTACGTCCGGTAGTTCTTGAATTCTATCAGCAGCGACGATATTTTTAATATTATTAGCAGATAATTGTTGGTTTATTGCTTGGAATTGTCCTTCTACTTGAGCACTTACAACAACCTCTTCTCCTTCAAGTGCAACTGATTCTAATTCAATATCTATAACTTGATTTTCAACTGTAGCTTTTATTGGAAGATCTACTGCTTTATATCCTAGATAACTTACTCTTAAAGTAAAATTACCCGCCGGTATACTAATAATAACATATTCACCATTAAAATCAGTTGTGGCTCCAATTGTTGTACCTTCCAAAAAGACATTTGCTCCAACTAATGGCTCTCCAGTTTTATTATCACTCACTATACCGTAAACTTTCCCGCTTAAAAATTGGATTTCCTCAGCGGGAGAAATAATTTTGTGATCAGGAACTATTACCAGATGACCACCTTCTGTTATACTCAAACCCAAATTTGCATCGGATAGAATTGCAAATAGAGCTTCTACTGCATATACGTTTTCCAGGTTTAGCGAAATTTCTTCATCTTTTGGAAGAACATTTTTAGTATAATTAAGTTTTAATTCTCCTTTATCGGCAATAGTAGAAAGGGCATGTTGAAAGGAAACATCTTCTAGGGATACAGATATTTTGTTAAGCAATACTTTAGGAATTTTTTTACCGACTAATTCATTATAATCATTGTAAGCTATAAAATTATTATTTTGAGCTATGCCTAGAAAAGGTACCAAAATCAAAATTGTCAAAAACCTTTTTGTCATTAATAACTCCACTTAATTATTTTTTGTTCTGTAATAAATGTATACTAAGATCGTCTTTCCTTATGGTAGTATTAGTTACTAAGGAAATTAGATTTAAGATATCATTAACATTTGTTTTTTTGATATGAACAGATAGTCTGAGTTTATACAATTCCGGATCCTGAACCTTAAATTCAAAATTGTACCATCTATTCAACTGTGATAGAACTTCACTTAAGGCTACATCTTCAAGAACAATTTCATTTTTTAACCAAGAGATGTAATTCTCAACATCGTCAGCTTTTGGATTAGATGGATTTCCTTCTTTAGGTAAAAAACTAACCATACCTTTAGGAATAAAAACAGCTTTACTATTACTATTACCATCTCGTGAAAGTTTAACTTTCCCTTCAGTTACAGCAACTGAAACCGATTTACTTTCTTTCCAAGATCTAACATTAAATTTGGTGCCAAGAACTTGAACAACCGCTTTGTTAGCATGTACAATAAACGGATGGGATGTATCATGAGCAACTTGAAAATATGCTTCACCGGTAAGCCAAATTTGTCTATCCTCTTTAAAATTAGCAGAATATCTTATATTACTTCCGGCATCAAGATTAATGATTGTGCCATCATTTAAAACAACTCTGCTTTTTTTACCTTTATCTACAGAAATTGTCTTGTAAGCCATTTGCTCTGTTGTATCTACCGTTTGCAAATTTTTGTATGTTATATATACTCCACTTACTAAAATCAAAATCATCATTGTGAAGGCCAACGCCTGCTTTCTAAATACGAATTGAGTTATACCTTCCAAAATATTCCGGCCTGTTGACTGGCATTCTCTTCTTCTATCAGAATAATAAATGCGAGTTTGCAATTTCTGAAAACTTTGTTCTTTTGATGTAAATTCTGGGACATTGGGGTTATGTGAATATATATTTTTTAATTTTATCACAAATGAATTAAAATTTTCATCTTCTGCCATTCTTCCCTCAATCTCTTCTCTCTCTTTTTGGGAACATTGACCGGCCAGGTAACGTGCTGTAATTCGATATTCTTTTTTTCTAAACATTTGGTTAATCCGTTTTTCTTGAAATTTAATTCAAGTTCAATAAGTGATTGTTTTTTTCATTTTTTTCTTCTAAGTATAGTATGCTTATCATTACAAATACCCCTACTCCTTAAAAGCTAAAAAAAATAATTTTATTTTAATCCCTGTTGTATCATACAATTCATAAATTCTAATCATTTTCAATTTATGGAGGATAATTTATTCATCTTTTTGAATGAGATAATTCTTTCATTATTCACATCTAAAAATAAGTTTTCTAAACTAATCTTCATGTTTTTATACAAATTTTCATTTTTTATTGTAAGATTATATTTTTCATTTTGGTCATTAACAACATCAAATAATAGATATTTAGTGGGAAGTTCGAATTTTCTTTCTTGAACACCTCTTAGCACATAATTCCCTTTCCTAATCGAAACATTATATTTGGGTCTATCATTTATTGGTTCATTTCCATGCAATCTTCTATTATATCCTTTTCCGTAAGAGTTCCAATTGCCTGTATTCTCATATTGCCAATAGATTGGCTCAACCCTTTTGATCGGATTATCATATAATAAATGTGGAATCATTGTAACACCATCAATCTTTCTATCATCGGGGATGGTTTGCTCCACTATTTCACAAATTGTTGGGAAAACATCTAATGTGGAGTTTGGCTCTTCAGAAATTCGCGGAATAATTTTATCCGGCCATCTTATCATACCCGGCACTCTAATTCCGCCTTCTAATATTTGCCTCTTTTGACCATAAAGAGGATAAGATGTGCCATATGAACGAAATGTCCCGAAATACCCTCTCAAAACAGCTGGACCATTATCACTAGAAAAAAAGATGATGGTATTTTTTGATAACCCTTCCGATTCCAAATATTCTAAGAGTCGTCCTATTTGATCATCCAGATATCTAATATTCGCATAATAAAAATCTTTATTAGCGTTCCCAGTATCAAACATTTTATCGTATTCATCAGGATTAAAAATGCATTCATGAACCGCATCATAAGGTAAATAAAGAAAGAATGGTTTTGATCTATTTCTCTTTTTTCTAATCCAAGTTATCGCACTGTCAGTGATTATTCCGCTAGAGTAACCTTTAATTGTCCCAATAGGATTTCCATGCAAATTAAAAAAATCACCGGGATTTTTTTGTGAGTTTGCCATTAGAAATCTTGTTAAATGTGGATTTTCTTTTGAAACTAATCCAAAATCAAATCCTTGATGATTTGGAAATGAGCCTATTTCTTTTTCCCAGTTTTCTTTATTCTCCCAATCTGCTCCATTTAGATGCCATTTGCCAAAAATAGCTGTTTCATATCCAGCTTGTTTACATACTTCGGCTATCGTTATTTCTTCATCGAGTAAATATTGATTTGTTTTCTTATTTTTTTCACTAATTCGATCTTCAATCCAATTTGTGATATTTAATCTCATCGGTATACGCCCGGTAAGCAAACCGGCTCTTGATGGGGAACATACAGGTGAGGCAGCATAGTGCTGTGTAAAAACGATACTCTCTTTAGCAAGTTTTGCTAAATTCGGTGTTTCAATATTCGGATTATTAAATCGATTAAGATTTTTAATTCCTAAATTAACATCACCGTATCCTAAGTCATCAACTAATATATATACAATATTTGGTTTTTCTTCAGCGAAAAGCAGAACTGTCATTAAAAATGTAAGTAAAACGTATGCGATGATAAATCTCGTCAACCACTTATTAAAACGCAAATTATTTTCAATGGTATTCATTTTTTCCTTTTATTCATATCTACGAACATAAACATAGTATGCCCCACAAATAGGCATCAGATCTTCGTCATCAAACCAAGTATGTAAGGTTAAAGGACCTTTTTCCAATTCAACTCTAAATTTTACCGATTTATCAGACGGAGAAACTTTTTTTGTAACCCCTGTGAATGAAAAAGGTTTCGGATTTTCATGATGCCTGACTCCATCAATAAAAATTCTGGCTTGAGTAATTGGCAGTGCTTTTCCATTTTCTACAGTTTCACAAATTGGAATATCTAACTCGCGAGGCCATCTTCTTAATTCAAATTCATAATTACCTGGTTTATCTGTGTAAAGATTCCAATAACTATTTCTAGGTAATCCTTTTATTACTTGGTAATTCATATCCAAAAATACGTCCATCCATTCACAGGAAGTAAGCATCATCGGATTTTCATTATCATTTCCAATAACTACTCGTTGAGGTTCATTGGCTAAATCTTTTACATCTTCCCACCATGTATCGAGATGGTTTCTCATTTTTTTTACAATTTCCGGATGTTCGTCTATAATATTTTTTGCTTGCATTGGATCCGAATCCAAATTATAAAGTTCTCTGTTTTCTAATAAACGCCATCTTTTCCAAAGAACAGCTGCACCATCTTTTTTCATTTTTGATGGTCCTGCCTCTGAGGGATAATTAAAACCAACAGGCATTCTGCTGAAATTAATTACAAGGAACCGATCCTCAGGAGCTGTAAGATTTTTCTTTAATTGCGGAAGTAAGCTTATTCCATCATATTTCGTATGTTCAGATTTTTCTAAATTGCAGAGGTCAATAAGTGTTGGCAGTAAGTCTTGCACATGCGTCAATCCATTAACTTCTCTTGGTTCTGTAAATCCACCATTCGGATAATGAATAAATAATGGAACTCGGTGCCCTCCTTCCCATAACTGAGTTTTCTTCCCTCTCATACCGGCTGTAAAATAACGTGGAGCAAATGTACTTCCATTGTCCGAAAGAAAAATTAGTATTGTATTTTTATTCAAATTTTCCTTTTCTAAATACTCTCTCAATTTCTTAATGTTTGTATCAATATTTTGAATCATTGCTAAATAGCCGATAAATTCCTTAAGCCCTTTAAATTCCTTCTTAGCCATTGGAGAGGCAGAATAAACTTTTTCGATTTCTTTAATATATTCATCTGGTGCAAAATGTGGCCAATGCGGAGCATTTGTAGGGATGTAAGCAAGAAACGGTTTATTCATCTTCGTTGAATTGCCAATAAACTCAATTGCTTTATCGAAAAATATATCAGTACAATACCCATTATATTTTTCTCTCCGACCATTATGGATGTATGTATCATCAAAATAATCATTACCCCAAAAATCCGGAACAGAACTAACGTGTGAAGATGGAAACCATATACTCTCTTCAAACCCTCTATCCTCAGGTCGATAGGGATAATTATCACCTAAATGCCATTTCCCGAAAATTCCGGTTGTATATCCATTATTCACAAAATGGTTTGCCATTGTAGGAAGTTCTTCTCTCAATAACGTTCTTCCGCTACTTACGTTAATGGTTCCGTTTCTAGCTGCATCTAATCCGGTTAATAATTGTCCACGCGTAGAAGCACACATCGGAGAGGAATGGAAATCAGAAAAACGAATACTCTCTTGAGCTAAAGCATCCAGATTTGGTGTTTTTAGCAGAGGATTACCATGAAAAGATAGTTCACCATAACCTTGATCATCCGTCATAATTACTATAACATTTGGTTTTTCATGATTATCTATTTCGTTATTAGTTTTAGAACAACCTATTATAAAAAATATAGTTGATATTATGATTACAGCAAAAAGATTTAAAAAAATTTTATTTGATCGTCTATTAATTTTCACTTTATCCTCATTCTAAAATCTACATTTACATATGAAATTTTAATCAAGTTATACGAGATAGTAACATGATTTAATTTTTTGCATAGATAATTATCACCAATCCAATAAGATATAAAGTGAACATAGCCATTAGTAAATTATTGGTACCCTTTGAACCTTCTCTAAACTCTTTCCATACAAAGACTCCCCAGATACTCGCAACAACGGGAGCTGCATTGCCCAAAGCATATGATATAGCAGGACTTGCAACGCCTAAAGACATAAAACTTGCAACAATTCCAATTGTCCAAATAATACCGCCAAGAAAACCGGCTAAATGAGTTCTAAGATCACGTTGTTTGAAATATTCACGAATATGAATAGGTTTACCTTCAATTGGAAATTTCATAAAGAACAAATTAAACGGTATAGTAGAAACAACAACACCCACGGCCAGAAAGAATATTGCCGTATAAGGTGTTAACGAACCCGCTCCGCCATGAACTAATTGATTATCCAAAGATCGGACAACAATTCCGTAATAAAAAGCAATAGTAATACCTGCTGCTAATGAAAGTAGAATACCTTTTAAACTGGGCTTTTTAGTTTCTTTTGATAATCTTCTGTATGATAATGCACTTAAAATAATTGCCGCTATAATAACCAAAACACCCGTCAGCAAGATCCACTCGTTACTTGCCGCCTGTCCGGTATCCATAATTTCTACTACATAGTTAACACCAATCCCAACAATCCAGGCAATCCCACCTCCTATGGGAAATGCTACTGCTAATCCGGCAACGGCAATTGCCGCAACAAGTAATAAATTACCAAGATTCCACAAGGCACCCCCAGCTATCGCATAGAGTATACTTTCACCATCACTCTGTGAAAGATCTGCCAGAAATGTTCGTCCTCCATCACCTAAACTTCCAACGGTAAACGCTGCAATCAACGAAGTTAAAAATAACCCGAATATAAAGTCCCAATAAAACAACTCGAAACGCCAAGATTTTTGTACCAATTTTTGTGTATTGGACCATGACCCCCAACAAATCATTGTTAGTACGGAAAGTAAGACGGCTAACGTATAACTGGTAATTGTGATCATAATTTCTCCTAGTAAATAAACATTAAACAGAAGCTTTCTTTTTTGCTAACACATATAGTATGTTTATAATATGAAGAACCCCTATGCGATTTTTTTTGAGGGAATTTTAATTAACCATTGAGAAGCCGATGAATTAGTTCATAAACCTTCAGGGGGAACTGTACCGAAAGCATAATTTTTACTACTGTATTGGCAAATTACTTTTCTTTGCCTATGTCGATTTGATATAACAATTGATAGGTTGAACTTTTAGGTAACGTAAAATAACTTTACGTGTTATTAATGTTGGTAAACAAATTACAAATGTTTTTCAAGAATAGCTTTTAGTTTTCGTAATGCTTTTCCCATTTGTCCTTCAACCGTTTTAACGGAGATGTTTAATGATGTCGCTATTTCCTTGTATGTAAGTTTATCAACACGGCTAAGGCAAAATATAGTACGGCATTTGGGCGGTAATGAAAATATTGCATCAGATTGAATCTTATCGAATTCTTTTCTGATATATTCATTTTCAGGCGATTCAACAATTATATCGGATTTATTCCTAGCAAACTTTTCTCTTACTTTTTTCTTCCTTAGTACCATCAATGAGAAATTACTTGTTATTTTGAAGAGATAGGTTTTAATGTTTTTTAAAGGATCTAATTTATTTCTTGTTATCCACACTTTGAAAAATACATCTTGAACAATATCTTCAGCAGCATCTCTATCTCTAACATAGTAGTAAGAAAACTTTACCAGATCATTATAGTAAAGATCATAAAGTTCTTTAAACGCAACTTCATCATTATTAATTATTCTTATTACTAATTTAGTAGAGTTTAACATCCGATTTTAATATATTCTGATTTGTGGTCCGTAATACATATATCTGAAACAAAAAACTCGTAAATCAACTACTTAATAGATTTCGAAAGACTTCAAAAATTTCCATTTAAAAAGTAACTATTAACTTTTTTTCTAATTTTTTAGTATTTGAATTAATGTTTATTTCACTCAAAGAGCAAAATGATTTTCGTAATCATTTTAAAAAAATAATAAGATCATTTTAGATTGACAAATTTTTTCTTTTTTAGGTATTGGCGAAATGCATGTTATAACTAGGAATAATAGAATTTCACTATTTTGATTTTAAATAATTAATTTGCCGGTAAAAAGCTATAATGGAAGTTAATTTCTAAAGATCCGGTCTTTTTATTTTTTGATCCTCGTAAATTTTTACTAGTAAAATCATCGTGGGAATTAATCAAAATTTTACCGAAATATTTTTTTATAAAAAATAAAATCTTTAGTTCTTTTCTTTCTTGTTTTGATTTCCAAAGAAAATAATATGCAATTTTATATCAATATAACAGCTTACCCTTATCTACCAGTAGATAGAGTTAAACTGTTCGCCGGAAGCAAAGCTTAGCAAAACAACTATTATTATTTTGATGCGTTTTAAAATCAATCCCAAGAAAAGGTATAATAATGGGAAGCGTACTTATTACAATGAATTACAAATTGAGCACTAGAAAAATTCAATATTTTCGCTCCAAATTCTTCGCCATAATCTTTTTAAGGGTTCTAGTCCGTTAAATTCTTCCGGCTCAAGTTTTTCAGTTTCAGCAACGGAGATATTATTTGATGTCTTTTTTCCAACAACAAAATTAAAAAAATAAAACGGGCCGAAACCCATTCTTAAATCAGTTATTACAATTTTGTTATCAAGAAGGTCTACTTTATAAAACCCTTTCGTAAACCATTTTAATCTTTTTACATCCCAACTATCTGAAATTGGATCTAATAGATTATTTTCACTTGGATGAAATTTAAATTTAATATCTTCCGATTTATCCAATAAAGAATATATCCCTTCTACGTAGCCGCTATCTGTCATACCTATTACTCTCCACAACAAAGTGTTAAAAGGTGACGGCCCCACAAGAGTTTGTGATACGGCAATGTTTTGATTATGCAGAGATTTTTCTGCGATCGAACTTACGTTTACTTTTGCTCCGACACTCCAAATCAAGTATAAACTACTAACCACTATTCCAACTACATTTAATTTTAATGCCAGGTTCACTTTTTTTGTAATAAAGAAAATTGCCGTTAAACCAAGGAGTAAAGGAATTGTATAGAGCGGATCTATCACAAAAATTGTACTCCAACCAACCGGAAAGTTTGAAAACGGAAGGAATAATTGAGTTCCATAAACAGTAAAGCCATCGAGGATAGAATGAGTAATAAAGGAAAGAAAAACAAGTATTAACCATCTAATTTTGTATTCTTTGGTTTTGGGATGAATTTTTGTAATCAACCATACCAATAATGGTGTTGCCAGAGCCATATAGAAAAATGCATGACTTTCGGCTCTATGATAAGTAAAATCCCTTACGGCATTTCCCATAGGAATTAAAACGTCTAAATCGGGAAGAGTACCGCATATTGCACCCCATAAAGCTGCTTTACGTCCTACTTTATTCTGCATTACAGCTTCCGAAATGCTGGCACCAAGAGCAATCTGTGTAATAGAATCCATAGTTTATTTAATCAATTATTCTTGCTGTGAAAAATTTATTATTCTAAAATAAAAGATAATCATCTTATTGAGAAGAATTTAATATTGCTCTCTAAAAAAGAAAGATTAACCATTTCTCTACTGATGTGAGGTTGAGGCTGATAAATATTGTAGATTTATTTAAGAATTATGTATTTACTTTTTTACCTACCAGAAAAAATGAACATCCAAATATAAACATTAGTGCCAATGCAACAGCTATTATTTTATTACTTTCCGACATATGAAATGATCCTCCTATTGTGGAAGCTAAAAGTAAAAGAGAAAATGCTATTAATGATAATATGCCCATAATTTTCGCAGTAATAATTGCTGCTTTATTAATCATTGGAATAAATAAAGAAAGTAGTATAAAAAGACTTAAAGCAATAAAAAGTATTGGCCATAAACTAGGTCCAAAAATGATAATCCCATATAAACATATTCCAATAGAAGTAATTGATAGAAGAATTTTTAATATGGTAACCACTTTTTATACTCCAATATTCTTTTACATATTAATGTGTAACAAATAACCTGACACTAAAATTAACCCACCAATCTTGTTTGCAGAATGACAATGAATAAGTCAAACTATATAACCAAAAGTTTTGAAAACAACAATTAACTTTCTTTGCATCTATTATTAGCTGGTTAATTTATTTTGTTAATAAATTTTTTAGATATTTCCTCTGCAATCTTATGACCATCAATATAACTTTCATAAACACATTTAGTCCATTCATTTACAAGTTCTTTATATTCATTTTCTGATTCTATTTCTTCAATGTCTGAAATTGTTAAAATTCCTCTATTTCCTATTTCGGGACTTTTAATTTTTTTATTAAAATTTCGTGATTTGTATTCGTCTAAAACGTTGGATAATATTGTTGAATAATGATAATCCCACCTAATATTTTGATGCAATATTAAATTTAGTCTTGAAAGATGATAGTGATTATTCCATCTACCGTGAATCTCCGGATGTTGTAACATATGGGAATCTACACATTTAAATATTGTCATATTTGCTACACCATCGGAATGATTAAGCCTATGTGATACTAACCCCAATTTTTCAACACATTCAACGATACCACTTAAAGTATTTGCCCCACAGAGTTGACATTTTCCTTTTCCAATAATTTGAATTCCATTCTTTTTAGCTTGTTCTCTCCAGTCTTGCATATTTTATTTTTTCATATATTTTATTAAGAATAATAAGGTTTATTCAACAACTATTTCATTTATTACTTTTCTATAAATCTTATAATCTTCAGTTGTACCATACTTAACCGGCTCAACAGTATCACAAGATATCAGCCCACCCAAATAAAATATTGAGGTAGTGACAATAATTAATACATTTCTGCTTAATATATTTTTCATAAACTGTAGCAAACTTTTATAACAACTTCCGTTTGCCGGTTAATTAATTCTACATCCATTTTGCAAGAAAACAATTTTCACTTTCTAAAACAAACTTTTTTTATAGTCTCTTTTACTTTTTTTAATAACAGATTGAAGTGCCAATTATCAGACCATTAAAAAGTGTAACCAATCAATACTCCAAAATGATTTTGATAGATATCAGCACCATCTGTCGGACCACTTATCATATTCATAATTCCAAACCAAGATTCTAGACTAATTAAAAATGGTTTATATGAATAACTAACACGTAGCCCTAAATCTCCGGTTTGTTTATAAAACCAATTAGAACGATCCCATTTTGATTTACTGCTTATCTTTTCATATTCCGCATAAAGTATAAAATCTATTTTACCGCCAATCCCGATGTTTAAGTTTGATAAATTAAATAAAGCAAAACCTCCTATTTCAATTGTACTAAAATTGCACAAAACATTCGATTTCTGTTTATTAACTGCTTCTGCTAATCAATTTAAAATTGTTTTAGTTGAATAATTAAGATTCTATATTTGGACCAAAGCTTTAAGTTTGACTCTTAATCAAATTTTAATATGTCATGAAAATATTCTGGGATCAATAAAGAGGCTGCTATTTTGGACAGCCTCTTTATATTAGATCTACTCATTATTTGGAATAGAGTAATTTCCTACAACAGCGCAACAAAAACATAAATAATAACAAGAATAAAAGTATCCACAAAAATATTAATAGCCAGCAAGGCAAGCAAGGCTTGGTTTGTCCTTCAGGCTCAGGTACTTTTAATGTAACATACCTTGTATCTTCACGAGTTGTTAATTCTCCACGATGGTTTTTACCTACTGATCTAAACTTGAAGCAATAAGAACCTGATTCCCCCGTCTGAATAAAATCTTTTTGCCATATACCATTGCCTGCATTTAATAGGATGATATTAGAACACTTTATACCAGAAGGAGTCGTAACATCAACGGTAACGTTTGCTTTTTGAAGTGGACTTCCCCTATCTGTTAAATTAACCATCATATTCACTGTTGCACCAGGCTGTGAATGCGAAGAAATAGCATCAACATTCATTTTATAATCTGATGATACTGCGGCAATGAAACCCACAGGCACAATATGCTTTGATGGATTAATATATGCAGAAACAGATTTCATATTTTTCTTCAATAATCCTTGTACATCCACCGAATCAAACTTACCTTCAGGTGTTAAGCGTAAGTTCCAGTTACCAACATAGGTATGCGATCGGCTTATATCTGGAAAAATAACCTTATAAATAGTATAATTATATTGTTGGAACCAGTGTACCGGAACCCCGCCAATGGGTGTACCCAACTGAATAATCTGTCCGTTTGGATCAATAAGTTCCAATTTATAAAAGTGTCTCAGATACTCTTCGTCAAGTACTAAGAAAACAGCGCTCTTATCAGAAGACGTGATAGTTGCAGAAGCTACTGTAACTGGCATATTTCCATTTAATGTAACAGGTACAGTAGGATCAATAGCCAACTGCATTCCTGTTGCATTTGCATATATTTTAAAATAAAAGAGTTCAAGATCATATATGCTGGCATCTGTTAGATTATTCGAAGCCTGATGATAGCCGTTAGTTATATTAGTAATTGATCCGAGTATTTGCGAATTATAATCATCACCAAGGCCAACACTGTAAATCTTAAGGTTAGAATTCCCCTGTAGAATACTTGGATAAGCTTGAGGTATTCTTGTGCCGCAATTCTCTTTGCCGTCTGTAAGTACTACCATTACATGTTTGCGACTATTTGCGGGAAGTGAATACATTCCTGCTGCTGTTTGCATTGATCCCCCAATACAGGTTGCACCGTCAGGCTTAATACCATTCTGAATATTCTGCAAAGAATTATTATCAAGCTTAGTGTTTGCCGTAGCCAAATGGTTGGCATCCGAAACATAATCAAGAGATAGATACACATCACTGTTACAATTATAGCGAACATATCCTATCCTATCCCCAGTATTGGTATTCGGAATTGAAGTCCTTAGTAGGTTCGTAAAGCATGAAGCTGCTTTTTGCAATGCTTCAATTTTTTTTCGTGATCCTGCAGATTGAGCCATACTACCACTTCGGTCAAGAACCAGTACAGCATCAATTGGGATTGGTGGAATTGACTTACCTATTAATGTAATTTCATCGCTAGGGTTTTGAAGATCGTTACCCGAAATATTCAAGTTAATTGTATGAGAACCATTACCACTCAAATCCTGCGGTTCATAAGTAAATAAAAAATCTTTCGAAAAACCTGGATTAATACTTGAAATAATATTTGTAGATGTATTAACATCAGACCAATGAATGAGATCTTGAGAAGTGTTCACTGGAGTACTTTCTGTGATTGTAATGTTTAATAAAGCGTCACCGTTATTTATAACTCTAACATATCTTTCGAAAGCAAAACCTAGTTCTACCTCACCATAATCTATAACAGTTGGAGATACTACCATTATTGGAACAGGGTGATGAGCTTTTGCTTTGAAGTAGCAATTTTTAACCGGTTCATCCGGATCATCGCTATTAATTGATATATATCCACAATAAGTTGCTTCTCCTCCACTAGATGGTGGTGCAAAACGAATGCTTACAGTACGGTTTGCTCCAGGCGAAAGCGGTAAAAAACTTGGGTACGATGCAAAAGAGAAAGGATTTAATGGTGAGGTATTAATTACTTTTATATCCGTAATGACAAGACTCTTATTTCCTATATTAGTAAATGCATAGTTAAATGTTGCAACCTGATTAATGGTATGATCTGCTTCTCCTAGATAGTTTGCACTACCACACGAACCACCTATACACGAAATATTGGGAACAGTGGCAACTGTCATTCCATTGACAGAGACATTTATAGAAGGGATAGGAGAGTTATCAATTTCCTTTACTCCTGATATAGTAATATTAGCTGCCTTACTTCCTGGAGTACTACCGGAGATAAAACTTACTTCAAATTTTTTATTTGTTGGGACAACCTGATTTACAGGAATATTAGTTACTTTAAAATGAGCAGGATCGCTTGACACGACTGAAGTAATTTTCACCGGAAGATCACCTGTAGATGAAATTGTAAATGTTTTTGGTGAACTTTGCTGTCCTTCATCAATTGGACCAAAATCATGATTTACAGGAGAAACACTAACAGAAGCAGTAAGGTTATAAGTAATAGTATAACTTCCGGGGCCCATCCCAAAATAATTGATACTAATTGAATAAGTTCCTGGATTCAAAGAATAAGTACCGGTATTATAACCACTAATTAAATTAGTTGAAAGAGGGTAAGCATTCAAATTAGCAGGGTCTGTATGTAAATAAAAATCATTCCCCTGATTTCCTGATCCCAAGTAATTAGCCTCCCACTTAATTTCTTGAGCATAATTAATTGTAAATGTAGCCTGTGTTGTACCCGAAGAAGTTTTTGTAGCTGTTACTGAATTAGATGCAAATAAAATTCCAGATTGAAAAAATGTACTTAAGAAAATAAGCAGAGCATATAGTACAAATATGTGCGAATACTTTCTCCTAAACGTCTCTTCATGTTGAATCATCTTAATTTCCTCCTATATTAATTAGTTTACATAACATTTAATGGAAGTAAGTAACAAAAGATTACATTATTCGATATTAAAGTCTTTTATTTAATAATTAAAATGTTATTTTACTTTAACAGTAGGAATTTTAAGAGAAAGCGAACTCAAATGTATATATTCGTGTAAATTCGAAAATCTAAGTTAATTGAATAACAATCTTTGTTAATAATTCGAAGAATATTGTTATTCTTTAATTATTGTTTCTCAGATAGGGAACATATTTTAAAAGTTGTTAAATTTTCATATAGATGAATTCTTATTAGTACAGTGCAATAATTTATTCAAGGTCTTACTATGTGAGACCTTTGATATCTTCCAAAACTACACTCACTCGTCCATACCAAGATTTATACAAATAGTAGTTAACTATATCGGCAGCTGTTGCTTTGTTAAGCTTATTATTACTACTAAACTTTGTTTATAATATAAGCTATTTACATACAAAAAGAATCGGTACAATTACGTATTTACGGCAATCATATTTTAAATTTACAATTAGATTACTGAACTAAACATAGAATTCAACTCAAGTAAAAACGGCATTCGATTTGTTCTTGATCCCGCAGCCCTTTTGCGGGGAGCGGCTCGTATGTTTGAATAGATATAATAAATTATCTTTACACCAATAATCAATTGGCTAAGTCATAGGAGGGACCGGAGCGGATAGATATCTCAGTGCCGAGAATATCGTTAACCAGGTATAATCCCCTATGACCTTCCGCTTCATTGAATCTGAACAGTACTTTGAGATCCCAAGCTTTTTCTTTGGGAATCTCGTATAACTCTACGAGCTTAGTTCATAGTGAAGCTTGCCAATTAAATATCTGGAATAGTACAATCATTATTATTTGTACAGTCCCGCATTTTGTGGGATCAGTCCCCTAAGAGGTTTGGTTGCCTTCTCGGTAAACCTAACTAGATATTTTGGCATTTAATGTTTGCTGTTCATTACAATTTATCAAATTTATACGCCTATGGCGTAGAACTTTTTATCAATTTATTTTGATCAAGTAATCAATAACTACTTGACTTTTTATTTATCCGCCTCGGGCGGACTTATTTAAGACGTTATACTTTGTTTAACAAAATAATCTACTAATTGAATATTTTTTTATCATAAATGTAAGATGTCAATAATAATATAATCGCTACGAAAGAAGGCATATATCCTCCATCATTCACTGCAATATGTGCAAAAAATGCTAAAACAAAATCGAAGAAAAATCCTGCATAGGCCCACTCTTTTAACATCTTAGATTTCTTTGTAAGAATAGCTACTATCCCAAGTATTTTTAGAACGGCTAAGGGGTAAATTATATATGATGGGTAACCAAGCTTTATAAAAGTATCGGTTACCATTGTATTGTTAAAAATGTACATCCCTGCTGACATCAACATTAGCGCTGATATTAGTCCGGTAACTGTCCAATAAATGTTTCTATTTCTTTTGTTATTACTCTCCACTTAAACCTCAATTATTATTATGTGATGATAAAAATCATTAAGTCTAAGATAAAACATTTTTAAACATTATCAATGTACATCCTTTGATTCATATACATATAACGGCGTGCCGATAAGCCCGCCGTCTTTTTGGCGAGTTTACAGAAAACTCAAACTTATTATTTACCACTTTTTGCCGAATTGAGCGAAGCGGTCGGCTTGCTTGCCCGACCTCCTTTTTGTCGGGAGCACCTTGATATTTCCAATAAGTAAAAAACAAATTATGTTAGTAATAGCATTAACAACAATTGGAGGTATCAAATGTATTACACCGGCATCGATCTTCACAAGATTACTTTTTACTAACTAGATATTTTGGCATTTAATGTTTGCTCTTAATTACAATTTATCAAATTTATACGCCTATGGCGTAGAACTTTTTATCAATTTTTATTGGGATATATCTTTTTATCCTCTTGACTTTTTATTTATCCGCCTCGGGCGGACTTATTTAAGAGATTATGTGTTTAATTATTTGTCCCCTTATATCTGAGCACATCGATGAAGCTAGTAGAAACCCAATATATATTTCCCCATCCATTATTTATACTTTTCTGAAATTCAATTAATTCATCATATGAATATTTATTTTCTTTTAATTCTTTTTCACTGTAGGTATTTATATAGCTCGTAAAAAAAAGGAATTTTCCGTCGGGAGATAGTTGTGGCCAACTGTTTCCTCTACCAACGGTATTAATTTCTTCACCTAAATTTATGGCCGTACCCCAACTATCATTTGGCTGGCGGAAACTAATATAAAGATCTTGATCTCCATATCCTCCCGGTCTTCTTGAGACAAAGATTATAAAATTTTCTTCAGGATCTACTATTGGACTATGATTTGGATAAGGAATGTTAAAAGGAAAATTTATATTTGAACCAAGAGATTCATATTCTTTATAAATTCCATTAACTAGTTTTGAACAGACAATACCACGACCACTTTTCATTTTTTCAAGGGGACCATAAAAATATAAATTTCCATTTTTTGTTTTATGTACTTCGTTAATATGTCTGCCTTCTTCATCTGAATTATTCAATTCTAATTTATGTGGAATTCCCCAACCATTTTTTGTCTTATCTACAATCCAAGCTCCTCCATTTTCTGAAAAGAAAAATAAATTTTTACCATCAGGAGAAATTGAATTTATATGAGAATATGGAAAAATATTGAATGGCGCTAGCTCTGGTTTAGTCCAAACACCATTTATTTGTTTCATATGGACGATAACTACAACTCGTGGTTCTCGTCCTTCATTAATTGCTCTTGTCCAAAACAATTCTTTTCCATCTGGCGTAAATACTGCTCCACTATGTTCCCAATATTCACTTGATACTATTTTTGGAGCAAATAATTCTGGAATTTCGCCAGGGGGTGTTTGTCCCAAATATTCTCCTTTAAGAACAGGCAAATCATTGTTGTTTGAACAACCCATTATTAATAAAAAAAATATGCACAAAAGAAAGTAATATACACTATATCTCAAAATAACATCCCCCATAGTTAAACACATAACAGCGTTGCTAATAAGCTGTCCGCCCACAACAACAATTTATTTAATTAACGAATATTAATAATTTAAAAGCAGTGTTAACTTTATCTAAAAACACTGCGCCGAAACTTTAATGATTCACAATGTTCAAATTCAATTTTATGTAAAAACTAAAACCCCATTTTTACCAACTTTTGCCAAATTGAGCGAAGCGTTCGGCTTGCTTGCCCGACCTCCTTTTTGTCGGGAACAGCTTGATATTTTCAATAAGTAAAAAACAGCTTATGTTAGTAATAACATTAACCTAATTGGAGGTATCAAATGTATTACACCGGCATCGCTCTTCACAAATTTACTTCTTTCCTAACTAGATGTTTTGGCTTTTTATGTTTGTTGATTTTTACAATTTATCAAATTTATACACCTATGGCGTAGAACTTTTTATCAATCGATATTGGGATAAATATTTTTATCCCCTTGACTTTTAACATAACAGAGGTTAGGCGGTTTAGTAAACTATTTTTGGCGAAAAATTATCAATCTTGCTATTTGTAATATTAAATAGATCACTTCCATCTTTGTTAATCATGAATATATCCAAAAAATCATCATTGGAAGCGGCAAAAATTATTTTATCACCATCTTTATTGAAAATTGGTGTAGATGCATTCTCAATTTCGACAATTGTCTGCGATGATCCGCCAGAACTTGAAATAATTTTTATTGCAGTGTTATCAGCAGATCCATAGTTGCTTGATACTGTATAAATAATTTGAGAATCATCATTTGAGAAATTAGGACTTGATTCAAATTCTTGATTATCGGTTAGTCTAGTTATGTTAGAACCATCATAATTCATTGTATACAGATCTAACTTTTCAACACTCATCTCTGAAGCAAGGAAAGCTATTTTTGTTCCATCATTTGAAATTGCATAGCTGTTATGATAGACAGAGGGTGATAAGGACGAATCGATCAAAGCTTTCTGATTTTCTCCATTTATATCCATTCTAAATAGAGCAAATTTCCCGTTCTGATGAGCAAAATAATAAATATCTGAGTTATTAGGATGTATTTTGGGGTGATGAGTAAACAAATCGTTATTAGTCAAATTAATTTGATTCGTTCCATTCATATTCATTTTATAAATTTGTGAATTTTGTTGCCAGCCATCTATGTAAATGTATCTTTTAAAGATAATAAAACTGCCATCATCTGAAATTTGTGGTTCTGAATCATGTGAAAGACTATTTGTCAAATTAACTATATTGCTTCCATCGGCAGATATTGAAAAAATATCGGGATTTCCATCAGCACCCGATTCAAACAAGATAAGATTTCCATTTTTCCCAACACTTGGTTCAAATGAGAAATAGTCAGTTCCAAATGTTAGCTGTTTTAATGCACTGCCATCTAATTTTATTGAATAAAGATTTGGAACAGAATTTTGATCTTTTAGAGCGTTACTCGAAACAAATACAATTGCCTCCTCTTCAATATGATCAGAATCTACAATTTTGTCATCACATCCAGATAACAATAATATAATCAATGCAAATGCAAAAAATAATGAATATCTCATCTTTATCTCCGTAGCTATTTATCTGCCTAACGGCGTTGCCGATAAACCGTCCGCCCAAAACGAACGGCTTACAAAACAACGATTATTTAATTATAACAAGCTGTACTTAACTTTTTTCAGTAAGTGCAGTGACTAACTTTTAATTATTGCACAATGTTCAAATTCAAGCTTGCCCGCCTTCTTCTGGGCGGGTTTACATAAAACACAAAACTAACTTTTTACCACTTTTGCCAAATTGAGCGAAGCGGTCAGCTTAAGCGGCTTGATATTTCCAATAAGTAAAAAACAAATTATGCTAGTAATAACATTAACAACCTTTGGGGATATCAAATGTCTTACACTGGTATCGATCTTCACAAGATTACTTTTTACCTAACTAGATATTTTGGCATTTAATGTTTGCTCTTAATTACAATTTATCAAATTTATACGCCTATGGCGTAGAACATTTTATCAATTTTTATTGGGATATATCTTTTTATCCTCTTGACTTTTTACTTATTTAAGAGGTTATACTTTGTTTTTAATTACTAATAATAAAATTAATCTTTATAGTTTTAATTTCTGTTGGTTCACTTGCACCATCAGAACCTTTTCTTATTTCAAGTTCAACAGAATCATTTCCGACATAGTTTGCTTTTGGCTGATATGTGTAAACAGCTACATAATTAGTTTCTGAATTTCTTATTACTTCACTTATTTCGTAATGTTTTGCTTGTGTTATAATTAATGTACCTTCTTCATCTCCAGAAACTGTTGGATATTTGTATATCTCGTTGTTGTTTAATTCAATATTAATTATTTCACTTAAAACTTCATCTTTGCAACTGGCGAATTGAAAAAGAACAAGAATAGTTAGAAATAAAGAAATAATATTGAAGATTGATAAGTAATTTTTTGAAACTGATTTAATTTCCATTTATTACCTCCCACTCAATTTTTTATTTTATTGTACAAAGTATAACTATTAGTTAAGCGGAAGTCCTCTACCCTATTGAAAGAGGTTAATCCCGAAAAAACTTCCGTATGATATTTTACCAATATCAAATAATCCTTAATTAATTTTAATAACATACGTTTCGTTTTTGTTCTTAGATAATTTCCTAACTATTTATTCTTGCTTTTTAACACAGTACCTGGTTATACAGAGCCTTATTTACTCCCCAACTCTTCCATTCTTAATAATATAACGATTAAAATAATGGCAACTATATTTATTCCGACTGCATTTGCTGGAAGATTTGAATTAAAAGTAACTATGTAAGTAACACTTAAGAATCCAAAATTAAAACCAAATCTTACAATCTCATCGATTACTATGTTCAACATAATCCATTGACCGCAATAAAATTGGTATAGAAAATCATTTAATTGAAACAATATTAAATGAGGTAATTGGGCAACAATTAGATAATTTACTCCACCCTTTTTGTTATTAAGAAGTTTAATGCCACCAATAATGCTAGTAGCTATGAAAAATGCCAATGGTAATGAAATTATTATACTTAGAGGTGATACTAATAATATCTGCATTAAAACTAAGAATGACCAAACTCCAAATATAATGTGATAATATGCTATGAATGAACGTAAACTAAAATAATTTTTAGCAACAAATCCTTGGCCTTCATTTTCAACAATTTCAGTGAATTCAACTTCTTCGATTTTTGAATTCAGTGCTGGTTCGTTTTTAACAATCTCAGTATAGTTTTCCATATTTCTCTGTATAACTATTAGTTAAGCGGAAGTCCTCTACCCTATTGAAAGAGGTTAATCCCGAAAAAACTTCCGTATGATATTTTACCAATATCAAATAATCCTTAATTAATTTTAATAACATAC
>Ga0209633_10000788_pt1 | contig 34932 bp, 42 predicted proteins | sample Cruoilmetagenom1_FD_187290 | JGI IMG/M metagenome (GOLD analysis project Ga0209633, IMG submission 187290) | Oil polluted marine microbial communities from Coal Oil Point, Santa Barbara, California, USA - Sample 1 (SPAdes) (version 2) | ecosystem: Environmental > Aquatic > Marine > Oil seeps ...
TACTGGCCACCGGGCCGATCTATGCCTGGTATGCGCTATTGCGCGAGCTGCGTGAGAAGGGCATGCGCGCGTCGCTGGCCGCCGTTTTTCTTTACAGCCGTGCGGTCAAACTCCCGCTGCTTCCGCTCATGATTCACTACTTTGGCACTGCCTACACGTTGGTGCTTTGCGTGTATCTGCTTGGATTTTCCATCGTGAGCGGTGTATTGATGGTGAAACTCGAAGATCGCGAGACAACCTAGGACCTTTTTGAGCTGGTACATACACCCCGGCTGGCTTAATCCTCGAACTCTTCCGTGGGTTTCGGCAGCCCCGCGAGCTTGCACAGCTCCGGTATCGGGCCCCGAGGAAACTGTTCATAAAGGAATTTCTCGTAGGCCTTATGGTCATGAAAGTGTTGTCCGTGATACTTGCCCAAACTCATCACCAGCTTGTGCATGCTTGGATGGACCTTGTTTTCATTGTGGTAATCACGGAAATACTGGATTAAGCCCCAATGTGTCTCGGTCAATTTCACGTTATCCTGCTGCGACTGTTGATAAGCCATTTCCTCGGCGACCTTTTCGGTCCAGTCGTCGGGGTTAAGCAGGTAACCCTCCTCATCGGTTTCAATGATCTTGTCACCTACCTTGATGCTCATGAATTCATCTCCCAATTTACATTTTCATTGTGACAACGCTACCACGTCTTTCTCAAAGGCGACTATGACCTAAGGCAAAGAACTTCGTTTTACGTATAGTGTGTTCATGTCCATCCATATGAATGTGGGCGGGTAATTGGACTGTGCTAGTTTTGAGCTAACTTGCAAGCACCCCCAATCGTAAGTGATTCACGAACAGGACGATCACCCTCACGCTTGTGAACCGATAAGCGTCTTCATCGGATTGAGATATTCCGGGAAAGGCGGCTCTTGCAGCGTCCGCGCAACCAAGGCACACTCAAACTCTTACGTTACATGGGCCGTAGCGGACTTGCCACGACTCTCCATAAGTGTAACGGTATTGGGGGCAAATATTAATTTATAATGGACAAAGGAATCGGGCAAATGAAGATTGCAATCGCTGCAATGGCACCGGACGTAAATTCCGGGATCGCGAAACACAGTGCACGGGCACCGTTTTACCTGTTGTTTGATGAACATGGCGAGATGCTTGAGGTGGTGTCTAACCCGTTTGCTGAAGTTGATCGAGGTGCCGCGCCGCAGGCAGCGCTGTTGCTTGCAGACAAGGGGGTCACCCTGCTGGCAGCCGGCGATTTTGGCCATCGGTTTGTTTCCGAACTCGAAGAGAGGGGGATCGACCATATCCAACGGTCTGGGCAAGTGTCTGATATTGTACGCCAATTGGTTGCCTGAGTCCGGGGCCGGGAATTAGGGTGCCGTGTTGTGGTGCCATGCACACCCGTGTTCACAGTGCGGCAAATCGACCATTTGTTGAGATGGAATGTGCCAGAATCGGAAATAAAATTAGTGGATCGCAGATTCGAAGCGTTGCCTGAAGGGTTTGACTATCCCCTGAAAAGCGTGGAATACGGATGCATAGATAATGTTAAAGCAACAGGAGGCCTGTCTCGACCAACTCGCTCCGGGAACACGGGCGGTCGTTCGCGAATTGCGAGGCGGGAGGGGGTTCGCGAGCCGCTTGGCCGGCATGGGCATTTCGGTAGGCTGCCAAATCGAAGTGCTACAGAACCCGGCGCACGGGCCTTTGTTAGTGCTGGTTCGTGACACGCGCATTGCGCTGGGCCGCGGCGAGGCATCGAAGATCTTAGTGAGGGAATCGGAACGAGGGCAGCCAGATGCAGCCGAATGACCCGCCGAAGCTCGTCAGTGATCGCGCGCCCGCCGAAACAAGCATCGTGGTGGGGCTTGCCGGTCAGCCCAATGTGGGCAAGTCAACCGTTTTCAACCTGCTAACGGGTCTCGGTCAGCACGTGGGCAACTGGCCTGGCAAGACTGTCGAGCGTAAGGAAGGCATGCTCTCCCGCGATGGAACGCGCCTGCGCATTGTTGATCTGCCAGGGACATACAGCCTGACGGCCAATTCCGAGGAGGAACGCATTGCGCGCGACTTCATTGTTCATGATGAGCCGGATGTCATCGTGATGATTGCGGATGCCTCGGCCCTGGAACGGAATCTCTACCTGCTGGCGGAATTGTTGGTGTTGCCTGTGCCAGTGGTGTTGGGGCTAAACATGATGGATGTGGCCGAGGCACAGGGCATTCACATCGAGCCTCATGTGTTGGCGGCTGCGCTCGGATTGCCCGTAATCCCCTTGGTGGCGACCAAGAACCAGGGCGCCTCCGAACTCATCGCTACCGCCGAGCACTTGGCGCGGGAGCCGGCCAGTTTCCGGCCGGCTCGGCCGGAGATCGCCCAGCCGCACCGAGACGTGCTGGCGCAAGTGCGCACCCTGTTGACCGAGCACGTTCCCGCGCCCTATCGTGAGGATTGGGTGGCGCTGAAGTTGCTCGAGGGCGACAGGGAGGTCACAGACAACGCTCAATCCTGGCTGCCTGAAAACAACTGGTCATCGATCGAGGTTCTACTCAAAGAGCACGAGGACGCTGTGTTGGACATCGCCAGCGGCCGCTACGATTGGATCGCCCGGATGGTGCGCGCGGCGGTGATGCATCCCGGCCTTGGGCAGATCAGCCTTACCGACCGCTTGGACCGGATAGCGGTGCATCCGTTCTGGGGTTTGTTGCTGCTGCTGGCAATGTTCGCCCTGGTCTTTTGGCTGACCTTCACTGTTGCCGCGCCCATTCAGCAGTGGCTGGATGTTTTTGTCATCGAGCAGCTTCAGAGCTGGCTTGCGGCGACGCTTGCGAACGCGCCGCCGTGGCTAGCGGATCTTCTGGTCCACGGGGTTCTCGGCGGAGTGGGTATCGTGGTCACCTTTGTGCCCATCCTGGTCGTCTTTTTCACTGCGCTCGCCTTTCTGGAGGACACCGGCTACCTGGCACGCGCGGCCTATGTGATGGACCGCTTCATGCATTTACTCGGCCTGCACGGCAAGAGTTTTCTACCCTTGTTTCTCGGGTTTGGCTGCAACGTGCCCGCGGTGATGGGCGCGCGCGTGATCGACTCTCAAAGCGGACGGCTACTCACCATCCTGCTGGCACCACTGGTACCCTGTAGTGCCCGGCTATTGATCTTGGCGCTGTTGACGCCAGTTTTTTTCGGCAACCAGGCCCTCGTGGTTTCCTGGGGCCTCGTGTTGCTGAACATCCTTGTTCTTGCTGCTGTCGGGATCGCCCTTAACCATACGCTGTTCCGTGGTCAGCATGCCGCGTTCATTATGGAAATGCCGCTGTATCATCTGCCCAACCTGCGATCGATCGGATACTTCGTTTGGAACAATACCTGGGCCTTCCTACGCAAGGCGGGGACGATCATACTTGTGGTCTCGATCGTTATCTGGGCGCTCAGTAGTTTCCCGGATCCCGATGTCGAACAGAGTTACCTGGCCCGGTTTGGACAAAGCCTGGCACCCATTGGACAACTCATGGGCATGGACTGGCGCATGATTGTGGCGTTGATAAGTAGCTTCATCGCCAAAGAAAACGCCATCGCTACCTTGGGGATTCTTTACGGTGCAGGCGAAGGGGGTGGGGGGCTTGCCGGGACGATGGCCGCAGTTGTGTCTCCGGCTACGGCCCTGTCATTTCTGACTGTGACCATGCTTTTCATTCCTTGCGTCGCGACGGTGGCGGTCATGTACCAGGAAACACGAAGCTGGCGCTGGACCCTCTTTGGCGTGCTCTTGTTGTTGCTGATCGCACTGAGCGCCGGGGTGACCGTGTATCAGGGGGCCAAGTGGCTGGGAATTGGAGTGTGACGTGCTCGAAACAATACTGCGCATAATCGCGTCGAAGGGAACAGAAAGCAGTTCGGAATTGGCGCGCAGGCTGGGGGTCAGTCACGCACTCACGGAAAACATGCTCGATGAGTTGACGCACCAAGGTTATCTGAAGGCCGTTGTAGGGGGATGTTCGGTTCCTTGCGAGCGCTGCCCTATGCATACGGCATGCCTATTCCGAGGGCATGCGCGAATCTGGGCGTTAAGTCCAAAAGGCGAAAGCTTGTTGGCTGAGCGGCAATAGAAGGGGGGATTTAGTGTTTTTATACTCTCGGAGATACTTCTTGTCAGCCTTTAGGCTCTCTATCCAATTAATGGAATGCTGGTAATATCTCAAATGACTCGTGCCCGGCAATCTAGTAAACCGCTTCCAAGGAAGAAACAATAATTATGAGGTTGTCCCTCATTCCCCCCCCCCCACACCGCACGGCAAGCCTCGGGGCTCGCAGTCGGTCTACCCGACGGTCAGTTTAGCAACTCTGAAGTAGGGCGCCTCACATTTGTACAGGGCGGTGAGATGACCCACTGGTTCAAAGTGTTACTGCTATATCTACTTCCACATCATGCGCTCTCAGCCGATTTTGCTGGCAAGCGTTTTTATGTGAGGCGAATGCCCGAATGAAATTATCCACGCAGACTACGGCAACGGCTTACGGAAAGCTTGACTGAATTTGCACATGCCGGTTATTAGGGGGATGACATATCTTGACTCTCCCACGTCATCATTCCATGAAAACCATGTATAAAGGCACAGATAATGTAAGTTTTGTTAGCCGCGAATATTGACATAAAAATTGATTTGCATCAGTGATTAGATATCGCCTGATACAGGATAATTAATATTTAAACCTTCTGAATTTTCACTAATCCACCAGGATAAACAACGATGGAACGCCGTCTGGACAAACGCATCAACGCGGATCTGAGTGTTCTGCTTTACAGTGATGGTGTTCCGGTGGCCATTGGAAAAACAAAGAACATTACCTCGAGAGGTATTTTCGTGGAAACCCGATATCAGCCGGATAAGAAGGATCGGTATATTGAAATCGCATTTATTGTGCGCAAAGACATTGATACGGAATTTCACCGTGTCTATACGCAGATCGTTCATCGTACACAAGAGGGATTCGGTTTAATGATCGATCACTTTGACCCATCGGTCAGGCTTCCGATAAAGATACTCGATACCCGGAATGTTGAATCAAACAGGCAGATGTAACTTATGAGCGTACAAGACCAGCTACAAGCAACGATTGACGAGTTGGTTCAGAAGGGCAAGGGTATTCTTGCCGCCGATGAAAGCAGTCCGACGATAGCCAAACGCTTCAAGGCGATTGATGTCGAATCGACTGAGGAAAATCGCTGCGCTTACCGCAGCCTGATACTGGCGACGCCGGGGCTGGGTGAGTTTGTCAGCGGTGTCATCCTGTTTGAAGAGACCCTCGGGCAACACGCCGATGATGGCACGCCCTTGCCTGAACTGGCTTCACGACAGGGCATTGTTCCGGGTATCAAGGTCGATAAAGGCAAACATCCACTTGCCAACGCACCGGGCGATGAAATTACACAAGGGCTGGATGGGCTGGCGCAACGCCTGGAAGGATATGCACAACAAGGCGCCCGGTTTGCCAAATGGCGCGATGTCTACCATATCACCGCATCGACACCGGGTCGGCTTGCCATTGACGCCAATGCCGAAATGCTCGCACGTTATGCGGCCACTTGTCAGACGCAGGGTATCGTCCCCATTGTTGAGCCGGAGGTGCTGATTGATGGCGACCATAGTATCGATCATTGTGCCGAAGTTACCGAGGCGGTCCTGCATGAAGTCTTTCACGCCCTGCACAGACACGGGGTAATCCTGGAACACATGCTGCTGAAACCGAACATGGTGCTGCCCGGTAAAGCGCGTCCACAAAAGGCAACACCTGAAGAGGTTGCGACGCAGACCATCAGGATATTGCGGCGCACCGTACCGGCCGCCGTCCCCAGCATCAATTTCCTTTCCGGTGGCCAAACACCACAAGAGGCCACGGCGAACCTCAACGCAATGAACCGCTTGGCGCCGCAGCCCTGGGAACTGACCTTCTCCTACGGGCGAGCATTGCAAGAACCCGCATTACAGGCCTGGCAAGGTGATCCAGGCAATGCCCAAAGCACCCAGGCAGCACTCTACAAACGTGCCAAACTCAACGGCGCCGCACGTTATGGGGATTACACCCCGGCAATGGAATCAGTCGATTAGCAATAAATCAGCATCGAATGATTCACGCCGAATACTTACATCACACATCAAGGATACTGCGAACTTTTCAAGGAGTCCTCAATCGGACGTGGCCCCGACAGTATTGGATTTGCTGGGCTTGTCCCAATCACCTGAAATGACGGGGCACAGCCTCATCCTGAAGTCTCGTGGCTTGTCGTTTTAATGTGAAGAAATAAGGAGAACATTATGGGACAGATGAATGATCGTTTGCAGGAAGTCGCCGCCCTTACCGGACGCTTGAAGGAAAAGTATCCCGCCGAGATCAATGCCTTCCTCAATTTCATGCAGAAAGCGGAAGGCGGACCGGCCTTGAGCGGCAAGGAAAAGGAACTTATCAATGTCGGCATTGCCGTGGCGACGCAGTGCGAATGGTGTATCGCGGTGCATGTACAGCATGCCGTCAAGGCCGGTGCGACGCGTGATGATCTGGTCGAGGCCGGCTTCCAGGCCGTGCTCATGCACGGAGGTCCGGCATTGATGTACCTGGTCTCATTATTCAAGGCACTGGATGAGTTTCTGCCTGAGGAAGATTGACGCTGGCACAAAAAATCTGCATCGGTTGCCTGTATTATGGCACGCTATACGCCTGCGGTTTTGAGGCGCGGGTAGGGTGTGTCTTTTATACGGGAAACCTTTACGCTTCAGGCAGAGAGAATATGACTAGCTTGAAACCAGTCATTCGAACAACGACATAATCATTACAACGTATACTTGAAAAATGGTACAACTATCAGCCCAGTATCAAAACGAAGGCGTTGTGCTTGCTGTTCATGGTAGTGTGATCGATGCACGTTTTCCGCAAGGCTTGCCTGCCATTAATAATCAACTACGTACAGGTAGGGATGGGCATATTGTCATCGAAGTGGCGACCCACCTGAGTGCCGATACGATACGTGGTATTGCCTTGACGTCGACCCATGGGCTGGCACGTGGCAGTGTCGTTATCGATAGCGGTGAACCGCTAAAGGTGCCGGTGGGCGAACGTCTGTTGGGGAGAATGCTCAATGTCTTTGGTGCGCCCATTGACGGCGGTGAAGCCTTTACGGGTGGCGAATGGCGTTCGCTGCATCAACCGCCCTTGCCCCTGTCCCGGCGGACGACCAGCGCGGAAATATTTGAAACCGGCATCAAGGCGATCGATCTGTTGTCGCCCCTGGAGCGGGGCGGCAAGGCGGGTTTGTTTGGCGGCGCCGGGGTCGGCAAGACCGTCGTGATCACGGAGTTGATCCATAACATGGCAGGGCGTTATGAAGGCACCAGCCTGTTTTGCGGTATCGGTGAACGTTGTCGCGAGGCGGAAGAGCTGTATCAGGAAATGAAAACCAGCGGTGTACTGGACAATGCTGTGCTGGTTTTCGGGCAAATGAACGAGTCACCGGGCGCACGTTTTCGTGTCGGCCATGCGGCGCTGAGCATTGCAGAATATATGCGTGATGTCATGAAACGCGATGTGTTGCTGCTGATCGATAACATTTTCCGTTTCATCCAGGCCGGTAGCGAGGTGTCGGGACTGATGGGAAGGGTGCCCTCGCGCGTCGGTTATCAACCGACCCTGGCGACCGAACTAGCCGAGCTGGAAGAGCGTATCTGTAACTCGGCCGGCGGCGCCATTACCTCGGTCCAGGCGGTCTATGTGCCCGCCGATGATTTCACCGATCCGGCGGCAACCCATACCTTTGCCCACTTGTCATCGTCCATCGTGCTGTCACGCAAGCGGGCCAGCCAGGGATTTTATCCGGCGGTGGATCCATTGCAGTCCGGTTCCAAAATGCTTAACCCGGCAGTCGTCGGTGAACGTCACTACCGAGTTGCACAAGAGACCCGCGGGACCCTGGCGGAATACGAGGAACTGAAAGATATTATCACCATGTTGGGAATTGAGGAACTGGCGGAGAACGATCGTCGCATTGTGTTTCGGGCACGTCGCCTTGAACGTTTCCTGACCCAGGCTTTTTTTACCACCGAACATTTTACCGGTCTTGCCGGTAAGCTGGTGAGCCTCGAGGATACTATTATAGGCTGCGAACGCATCCTCAACGACGAGTTTGCGGACTATCCTGAACAGGCACTGTACATGATCGGTCGTATCGATGAGGCTATGCTGCACCGGGATACGGCAAGCGAAGCGACGCCAACAAAGGCGGCTTTATCCACTAATGCCCAGGTGATGCCATGATGAGACTCAAAGTGCTGTTGCCCGCCGGGGTCCTGCTGGATAAGGCCGTGCAAAAAGTCATTGCAGAGGCCGAAAACGGTTCCTTCTGCCTGGAACCGCGGCATATCGATTTTGTTGCGGCCCTGGTGCCCGGTATTCTTATATATACGAGCGAGGATAATGTGGAAGGTTTTCTGGCCGTTGGCGAGGGGACCCTGGTCAAGTGCGGTAAGGAGGTGCTGGTTTCCGTACGCAATGCGGTGCACGGCACCGAACTAGGCGTGTTAAAGGCAGCGCTGGAAACCCAATTCCGTGAAATGGATGAATCTGAACACAGTTCGCGCAGTGCACTGGCGCGCCTGGAGGCGGGGGTGATGCGACGCTTCATCGAACTGGAAGAGATGCTGTAGTGGCTTCCGCTCACGATGATCCGCCCAAAACCCAACAAGACCTGGGGAAGACGGTGGGTAACAAAGCGTATCGAAAATTGCGCGCACGCGGTGAGCGAAACCGCAGTGTTTGGTTCGGTCTGGGCATGTACGGTTTAATCGGTTGGTCGGTTGCGGTTCCCACGCTGCTGGGTATTGGCCTTGGCGTGTGGATCGATAGACGTTGGCCGGGACCGGTTTCATGGACACTGACGCTGCTTTTTGTCGGTATTGTCCTTGGTTGCTTAAACGCCTGGCGCTGGATCAAGCGGGAAGGGCAACATGACAATACCCGCTCATGATAAAGGAGTAAATAGATGCTGCACTATGAATCATTGCCATTGATGTTACTTGCCTTGCTTGGTGGCATAGTGCTGGGTGGTTTCTATTTTGCTGTCCTGTGGTATACGGTGCAACGTTTGTCCACGGTATCGCGACCGGCATTATGGATGATACTCAGTTTCGTGATCCGGCTTGGCGTTGTGCTGAGCGGCTTTTATCTCTTGTCCGGCGGTCATTGGCAGAACCTGTTGCTAGCCTTACTGGGATTTGTGATGGTGCGCAGTGTGCTGGTGTACCGTTTGCAGCCGAAGCACAAAAAATTTGTCTCCATGATTGGAAAGGGTTGAGCGCCATGATGAACAGGGATTGGGTGAACAGGGGTTGACGATATGACCATCAATATCGATAGCATCATTTTCTGGCAATGGGGTCCCATCACCCTCAATGCCACTATCCTGTTCACCTGGCTGGTGATGACACTGCTGGTGCTCATATCATGGTGGGTGACCCGGCGCTTGTCGGAAGAGGTGCGGATGTCACGCTGGCAGAACCTGCTGGAAGTGCTGGTAAGCGCTATACAAGATCAAATTCGCGACATCAGCCGGCAGGAACCCGGCCAGTATCTGCCATTTATTGGCACCCTGTTTCTGTTTGTCGCCTTGTCCAACTTGTTGGCCATTGTGCCGGGGTACCGGCCGCCGACAGCTTCCTTATCCACCACCGTGGCGCTGGCCATCTGGGTGTTTGTTGCTGTCCCGATCTATGGCATCAGTCAACAGGGTTTGCTCGTCTATCTAAAACAGTACGTCAAACCGACCTTATTTATGTTGCCGTTTAATATCCTCGGGGAGCTTTCCCGCACCATTGCCCTGGCCGTGCGCCTGTACGGTAATATGATGAGTGGCACCGTTATTGTGGCGATCCTGCTTGGCATTGTACCGTTGTTTTTCCCCATCGTGATGCAGCTATTCGGCCTGCTCACCGGCATGATCCAGGCGTATATCTTTGCCGTGCTGGCCATGGTGTACATTGCGTCGGCTACCGTTGCACACCAAAAAAGGGTAGCCCCTTCCGGGCAAGTACATGACGAGAGCGCTGATACGAACATAAAACAAAAAGGAGGTGAGCAACATGAGTGACATGGCATTAATCGGTATGGTTTCCATCATCACGGCCGGACTGACGATGGCCATCGGTTCCATCGGCCCTGCGTTTGGTGAGGCCCGTGCCGTCGCACAGGCGTTGAGCGCCATCGCACAACAACCGGATGAGGCGGGGACGATTACCCGCACCTTGTTTGTCGGTCTGGCCATGATTGAGTCGACGGCCATCTACTGTTTCGTGGTGACCATGATCCTCATTTTCGCCAACCCCTTCTGGGATCATGTCGTGAGCGTTGCGGGAGGTTAACGACCATGGCGATCGACTGGTTCACCGTCATGGCGCAAGTGATCAACTTTGTGATCCTTGTCTATCTGCTGAAACGTTTTTTATATCGCCCGATCATTAACGCCATGCAAGGGCGTGAGCAGAAAATTGCCGCACGCATGGCCGAGGCGAATGAAAAAATACACACGGCGGAGAAAGAGGCGCAAGCCTATGACGACAAGCAACGTAAGTTGGAAGATCAAAAACAGGCCCTGTTGAGCGAAGCCAGGGAAGAGGCGCAAGCGCAGCGGGCGGTATTGCTGGATGAATTGCGCACTGAGATCGATCAGACCCGGACCAGTTGGCATGAAGAAGTCGAGCGTGAAAAACAGGTTTTCCTGCGTGAAGTTCGCCAAACGATAGGGCAACTGGTTTGTCAGGTGGCACGTAATGCGTTGACCGATTTGGCGGCGGCCGATCTGGAACAGGCAATGATCCGGGTGTTCATACTGAAACTGCAACAATTAACTGACAGCGAGCAACAGGCACTTGCCGATGCCGGCCGAGACAATGACTGGCGCATCATCATCCGAAGCAGTTTTGAGGTACCGGCAGCATTGCGTGATGAACTCGGTACGGTGATCCAGGCACAGATCGCAAAAGAGGCCATCATTCAGTTTGCGCGCAACGCCGATCAGTTGTGCGGCATCACCCTGTTTACGCCGGCGCGCAAACTGAGTTGGAGTTTCGACAGTTACCTGGATGGGATTGAGGAGCCTATTAGCGATGCACTTGCGGTAACACCACAAGGTGAAGCGATGAAACAAGATGCGCCCCATGCTTGATACGGCATTGCATGACAGCAAGGCCATTATCGATGGGTTGATGCAAACCCACAAGGTCCAATTCAGTTCCGTGGAGACGGGCATCGTGACCTTTGTGGGTCGTGGTGTCGCGCTGGTAAAGGGGCTGCCTGCCGTGCAGGCACAGGAACTGATCCGCTTTCAAGGGGGCGCACTGGGCATTGCGTTCGACCTGGCCTTTGATGAGATCGGCGTGGTCCTGCTTGATGCCTACGAAGACCTTTCTGCGGGGGCCGAGGCCCACCGCACCGGGCGTGTGGTGGATGTGCCGGTCGGCCCCGCGCTGTTAGGCCGGGTTGTGGATGCCACGGGACGGTCGCTGGATAACCTGGGTATGCTGCGGGCGGAGGAACACCGCCCGATAGAAAAAGAGGCGCCGGCCATTCTCGAACGTGCCCCGGTGACGACACCGCTGGAGACCGGTATCAAGGTCATTGATGCACTTGTTCCCATCGGCCGCGGTCAACGTGAGTTGATCCTGGGTGATCGTCAAACCGGCAAGACGACGATTGCGGTCGATACTATTCTTAATCAACGGGGCAAGGGTGTCATTTGTGTTTATTGCGCCATCGGTCAGCGCACTGCGGCAGTCGCACGTGTCATCGCCGAACTCCGCGCCCACCAAACCATGGACTATACGGTCGTCGTGGTCGCGGCAGGTGAAGATCTTCCGGGCTTGCAATACATCACGCCGTATGCGGCCACCAGTATTGCCGAATATTTTGTCGAACAGGGTCAGGATGTGTTGATCGTTTATGATGATTTGACGCGGCATGCCCGCGCCTATCGCGAACTTTCCCTGTTGTTGCGTCGGCCACCCGGGCGGGAGGCGTTTCCCGGCGATATCTTTTTCATTCATTCACGCCTGCTTGAACGCGCGACGCACCTGCGCAAGGAACAAGGTGGTGGCTCCATGACGGCATTACCGATCATCGAAACCGAAGCACAGAATATGGCGGCCTACATTCCGACCAACCTGATCTCGATCACCGACGGTCAAATCTATCTCTCACCGGATCTGTTTCAAAAAGGCCGGCTGCCTGCTGTCGATGTGGGTAAATCGGTGTCGCGGGTCGGCGGCAAGACCCAGCTACCGGCTTATCGAGCCGTGACGGGTGAACTGCGCCTGTCTTATTCCCAATTCGAGGAACTGGAAATCTTTGCCCGCTTTGGTACCCGCCTGGATGAAGCCACACACCGCATTATCGAACGCGGCCGCCGGGTGCGCGAAGTGCTGAAACAGGCTGAACATGAACCACGCTCGTTTTGCGAGCAAATCGTGATCATGGCGGTGCTTAACCAAGGGCTGTTCGATGATGTTCCCCTGGCAAAGATCGATGATGTTGAAAGAACCGTGCGCTGGGTCGTAGATGACCAGTTAGGCGAGTTATGCCGCAGGATCCATGCCGGGGAAACACTCGATGATGCCGATCACCGGTTTATTCTGGATGTGGTCCGTCAGGCATTGGATGCGAAACAGATAGCAGTATAACGGGAACCCCTATGCAGGCATTGGAACAGCTCACGAAAACCAGGGATACGATCGAAGACCTGCAAGGGATCGTGCGCACCATGAAGACATTGGCTGCGGTGAGTATCCACCAGTACAACACGGCCATTGCCTCGCTGCTGGATTATAATCGTACCGTCGAGATGGGACTGTATATCGTACTGCAAGGCAAGGCCCCGAGCCTGAAACGCCCCGTCTCTCATGGCGCACGAAAGTTGGCCGCCGTGGTATTTGGCTCCGACCGCGGACTGTGTGGCCGTTTCAATGAAGAGATCGCTGATTTTGCCATTGCCAAAATGAATGGTTTTCATGTCAAGCAGGACGATCGGATCGTCCTCGCCGTCGGCGCCCGCGTCGCTGCACGCCTGGAAGAACGGCGGCAAGCGGTCGAGGAATGTTTTTTCGTGCCGGGCTCCGTCAGTGCGGTGACCATGACCGTGCAACAAATCCTGCTGAAGATCGATGAATGGCGCACCCAACGCGAGGTGACCGACGTGCTGCTGTTTTATAACCATCATGATAACAACGCCACTCATCAAGCGCGCATGTTGCACCTGTTACCCGTTGAGCTGAGCCGCTTCCAGCGTGTCGCGGAGCAGCGCTGGCCAACCCATGTGTTACCGACTTATAACATGAACCGCGAAAAACTCTTTGCCAGTTTGATCCGGCAGTATTTTTTTGTGTCCACTTTCCGCGCCTGTGCCGAATCACTGGCGAGTGAGCACGCCAGCCGACTGGCTTCCATGCAGGCGGCGGAGGGGAATATCGAGGATCGCCTGCACGCGCTAACCACCCGCTTGCGAGAATTGCGACAGGATTCGATTACCGAGGAATTACTGGACGTGGTGGCTGGTTTTGAAACGCTGATGTCGGGTAAATACGAGATAGGGTGAGATAAAAAATACACATGGAAATGACTGTTCCGGCATTATTGTACCTTGGCCTGTTGTTGGTCTGTGGTTTGCTGTTTGGTGTTATCGCCTCCCGTTTTCAACTGCCACGGGTCGCCGCCTACGTCATTGCCGGGATGCTGTTTTCTCCCGATCTGTTGGGGAGAATTATCCATACCGGTGCAGGCGAGTGGTCGGAGACACTCACCACCACCGCTTTAGGCATCATTGCCTATCTTATAGGCGGCTCCATCACCATGCAGCAGTTGTTGCGCATGGGCAAGATGATCGTCGGTTCGGCGTTGGGGGAGTCGTTCGGTGCGGTATTGGTGGTCTTTCTTGCCGTGTTTTTTTTGATCCCGGACATTGGCGGGGTATCGGTGCTGCAATTGGCGTTGGCCTTTGCCGCCATCGCCGCGTCCACCGCCCCGGCGGGTACGGTAGCGGTATTACACCAGTACCGCGCGCACGGCCCACTTTCCACAACCTTGCTGGGGGTCGTCGCCCTGGACGATGCCTTGGGCATTATTTTCTTTTCCGTCATTATGGTCATCGTTGCGGGTGAGTCGTGGGGCCACGGCCTTGTCGTTGCCAGCCGGGAAATCGGTGGCGCCTTGATTCTGGGAGCCGTCACTGGCGGGCTGCTTGCCAGGGCAGGCAAGCATATCCGTCAGGGTGGGATGCGCTTACCCATGGTGCTGGGCTCGATCCTGTTGGTCATCGGCGTAGCAGAGGCATGGAAACTCTCACCACTGCTCAGTGCCATGAGTCTCGGTTTCAGTTCACGATTCTTTTTAAAAGCATCCGGTGATCGCTTGTTTGCACCGGTTGAATATCTTGAAGAAATGGTGTTTATTATCTTCTTCACCCTGGCAGGGGCCCATTTTGAATTCAGTGTGTTTCTGTCCCATTTTGATTTGATCCTCATCTATTTCTTCGCCCGCATCATAGGCAAGCTTGCCGGGGCATCGATAGGGGCGCAGATCAGTGGCGCCCCAAAAACCATCGTGTACTGGCTGGGGCCAGGTTTGATTCCACAGGCGGGGGTGGCCGTGGGTTTGGCGCTCACATTGAGTCATCAACCGATCTTTCATGAAGTCAGCATCGTGATCGTGAATGTGATCCTGGCAACGACCTTGCTCTATGAAGTACTCGGCCCGTTTGCCGCACGGCTGGCCCTGGAACGCAGTGGTGAATTGGGGATAAAACGAAACAGGGGAAAGCTATGAAGATCGCCGAATGGCTCCAACGACACCCGGCCGAGGTTGTGACTGTTTCTGCTGACGCCTCACTTGAACAGGTACTGGCGGTGTTGCTGTCAAAACCCGGTTTGCGGGACATCTATGTGCTTGCGGACGATGGTCAGGTTACAGGCCACCTGTCCCACAATAAACTTGCCCGCTTGGTGTTGGCGGAGCACCGGCCTGTGCACACGCGACGGCAAATCATTGAGCGTATTGCATGTGGTTCGGCCAGGGAGATCATGTCCACCCATTTTTCCACCGCACACCCCGAAGAAGAATTGGACAACGTCCTGCATAGGCAACTCGAGCACGACGTGGAAGATATGCCGGTGATTGATAGTGAAGGGAGGTTGCTCGGGACAATAAACCTCACAGAGTTATTACATGAAGCATATAAACAAAGTGCCGGGTCGTAGAACAGTGCGGATAATTGTAATGATACTCATCATTATTGTAGTAGTTGTTTTTGTGTTCTTTTTGGGTGCATGGCACTGGTCAAGGTATACAGCTGAGCTGTCAAATAAAATGCTGTTTTTATCTACACCAGGCAATCAGATGGTTGACTTGTCTGAAACGGAAGGGTTACCACCTGCTGTAAAAAAATACTTCAAAAAGGGATAATGGCCTGATTTAATTGTTGCTAGCCTGCCTTATCATCAAGGGAACATTTTTCGATCTATCGCAAGAGGCGGCGTTCGAGCAATGACTGCATGTCCCTGCGGCCATCGAATACGCCATGAATAAATATATCCTGTCCGATGACCTGATAAATTACGCGATAGGGTTTGAAATGGATTTCACGATAGCTTGTGATACCTATCTGATCGAACTCGGGAGGGATGTGCCCTCGCATGGGTAATTCGGTAAGACCGAGACAGAGTGATTCCAGTTGTTCGAGAACATAGCCTGCTTTTTCGGCTGAATCGTGCGAGGCAACATAATTGTATAGATCAATCAGATCATGTTCTGCATCTTCGATGATGCGAACACGGTAATGTTTCACTTGCTCTGTGTTTTAAGGTGCGTACGGATATCTGCGAATGCCTTCTTGATGGGTTTGCTGCGACCCGCCTGAAGGCTGTTAGTGCTTTGCGCCAGCATTTTAAGAAGCGCCAGCGATTCTTGTGTTTGTTCATATGTCGTGATGTCTTGCAGAATGGCCTTAGCCTCACCATGTTGCGTGATCACCATCGTGCGCTGGTCTTCTGTGACTTCGCGAACAGCTTTTGCAGTATGACTTTTTAAGTAGCTGATGGGTTTTACCGATTCGCTTAATTTCATGATTGAGAGCCTATTGGGTAGGATCCAAATATAGGCCATTTATGGTGCCAAATCAATATGCCCTCACTGATTAAGTGTGATGGGCCAAGTTATCTGTTCTTTGAAAAACGCGGTCTTGATGTGATTTTTCTATAATGTTCAGTAACTTGCGTTGTTGCTGGTAAAATATGAATAATGTCATTCATCTATGAAACTCCTGATATTGGCTGTGATTGGCTATTCTACTGGGGCAGTGGAGATCGAACCCGTACTACGGCAAACCGACTATCCTGGATGATACATAAAACTGCGGAATAAGGCCGCTTCCCCTTGGTGACGCCATTGTTAGCCTGTCACCCACTGCATACCTGTAGTGGGTGCAGCACCTCAAGAACATAGCAACTATACAATGTATCGTATTCACTTGGTGCGATATGGGTGTACCCGAAAGCAGCAAGTTGGGAGCTTAGGCTGCCGGAGTTTTGCCGGGATCAGTTATGCTCAATTGTGCATTGTCGTGCTATTTGCAACGGACGCCAACGCCTAATGTTTAATAAAAACAGTAGCTTACGAATCAGTCTGTGAGCTACGAACCAGGCGGTCGGAGGTTCGAATCCTTCCGGGCGCGCCATATTAGAAGCAAAATGAAGGGCTTACAGATATCTGTAGGCCCTTTTGCTTTTCTAGACTTATGATGTGTACGAAAACGTGACAAGATTTACCTAGCACATCGATTGTTTTTGTCGTCACCCAATGTTCTGTAATTGTTGATTGATAACTTCGATTACCTAGACAATCTGGCTTTCATACTCGGGCTCTACCATGAGTGAATTACGAATAGTGATCAAAAGGTAATTAAATCAATTAAATACAGGTAAAAAAATCTATTATGAATTGTTAATTCTAGTAATGTGTACAAAAACGTGACTAACTATCTAGCAAAGATTGAAGTTACATTTGAGCCAATGTTATTCAATCCAAAGTTAGAATTTTCCGCATAAACTGCAGTATGGTCAGGTGCAAGATGAGCATATCTTAGAACCATTTCGTAGCATGACCATCCCCCCAGTTTTTGTAGCACTGGCAATGGAGTACCGGCCTGAACATGCCAGCTTGCCCATGTATGCCTGAGATCATGCCAGCGAAACCTTTTGTATTTATACTTACTCTGTTCTTTTGTTGGGTAGGTTTTATTTTTGTACTTGGAAGATATGCAATCTGGTGGGATATACGGTGCTATACCTGCTCGATCCAATGCTTTTCTCCATGCACTTGAATTTGCCCTTCTAATGGGATTACCTTTATATGTGAACACGCGAGTTATGTGCTTTCCTTTTTCGGCAACAAGAACTTCCAGTGCTTCTTGATTTAAAGGGACAGGAATGGGTTTTGCATTTTTAGACTGGTCTGGATGTATCCATGCTATGTTACGCTCCATGTCAATTTGTGACCATTCAAGTAATGTTACATTGGATTCACGTAGTCCCGTTGCTAATGAAAATATAACGAGTGCTTTAAGATGGCCGGGAAGTTCAATAATTAAGTTTTGTGCCTCCTCTTTAGTAAGCCAAATTATACGATTTTTGCTTGATTTGGGGAGTTCTAATAATTGAATTCTTGGAATATTATCCAGCCAACACTAGTTATTTTTTGCCCGATTTAGTATGGCTTTTAAAACAGTAAGATTATAATTCATAGTTTTTTCTGTTATGTAATACGATTTACCACCCTCTCGTCTATGGTATGGTTCATTCATCCTCGCATCAATAATTTCAGACACCATTTCTTCATTAATCTCATCAAGATATTTTGATTTAAGAAACCTATCTAGATGTTTAATAATGATAACAAGGGAGTCATAAGATGGTATATTTCTCTTTTCTTTTAAATATTTAACAACGGCCTCTTCCCACAACCTTCTTGGTTTTTCATTCAATTTGCTTTGCCTCCATACTTCAGATTTCTTTCTATCATGGTATTCCTGGGCTTCGCGTTTGTTTTTAGTCCCAGTAGATTCTCGTATTCTTTTACCGTTTGGCGCCGAGATGTTGATCCACCAAATTTTTGAGTCTTTACGTGTGTAGAGTGACATGTTTTGTCTCCTTTCGATGTATATTGGTTAATTAGTGCGATATTTTTTTCTGAGTACTGTGAGCATATGTAAATGAAGAGGTGTTCTTCGATGAACACCCAACATTTACCCGCTTTATGGCCAGGAATTTCTCCCGTTTTAGCCTTACGTCGAAGACCTTCGGGTGACATAAGCAACAAATCTGCAGCTTCTTTGAGTCCTATAGTCTTTCTCATTTGAAGTGACTCACATAGTTTTGATAGACAAACTTGAGTGTCGTAAACAAACACCCAGAATTTTCCGTGTAGATAATGAACACTGATTTCTTGATAGCCAAAAATTGTTTTGCAACTTTGTACATTAGCCTTTTCCTGTCTTGTTCCATTTCAGGCTCCCACAGTTTTTAATTCCAGCAATACCTAAAAACGGTTTTTTTCGTAATTTGCTGAAAAAATATTTGTGATAGAACTAGGTAGCCAAATGAACTTTTTCACTACAGGTCATATACGTGTTCATTAATGAGGTGAACGATCTGACGGAGAGCTATATTCGCAATTTCTTTGGGACTGTCAGAATGGCACTGAGCTAGAAGGGAGTCATAGTTAGCAGATATCCAGGCCCGGATAGCTTCTTGGTTATTTTTTTCATCTCCAGAACCGAAGATGACTACGAGGTTGCTCGAATAACGCAGGTTGTAATCAAGCTTCTCAATTACAAACTGTGAGACTGCCCGTTGACGGTTTTTCATTTGTTTGGCGCCTACGAGAGAGTCAATTAATTTCTGATTAAGAGCTATACATTTCTCAATTTTGCTTGCTTTTCTTGTTGGTTTAAATGACATTTTAATCTCCTGTATATAAATATGATATTTAGAATGACATTTAATCATACAATTTAACTTGCACAAGGGTATTTTGTTATTCTGGATGAAATTTTTAGGCGATTTTGAGGAAAATTTATGATTCGTTGCCATCTATCCCGTTTGATGGGGGAGCACAAGATGAAGATTGCCGACGTTGCCAGAGAGACGGGCTTAAATCGAAATACAGTGACGCTACTTTATAAAGAGTCAGCTAATCGGGTGGAACTAGATACCATGGATAAGCTCTGTGAATTATTTAACTGTCAGGTCTCAGATCTTTTTGAATATATAGCATCATAAACACGTTGATGTTAGTTAGAAATTATTAAATCCTTTGGGAATGAGTCTATGTCCCTTGTTTGTTATTTCAAATCTTTCCCGGTCATGTTTTAGGTCAACACCAATAATGGCTTTATTCGGGATGACAACGTCTTTTTCGATAATACAGTTTTCTATCTGACAGTTTTTTCCGATATGCACGCCATCAAATACAATCGAGTCCTGTATGACAGCTTCGTCGCTGATAATGACATTATTGAATAGAATGGAGTTTTGTACGCTGCTGCCGGTGATGACACTGCCAGAGCCAATGATAGAGTTAATGATCATTCCTTCATTACCATAATCACCGGGTGCCGTGCGGGCCGGGGGATGCTGGCCGACATAACTGCGTATCAACCAGTCAGGTTGGTATAGGTTGAGAGGTTGTTCATATTTCAATAAATCCATACTGGCGTCGTAATAGTCGTCCAGTGAATCGAGAACGCGCCAGTATTTATCCTGACTTACCCTGCCCATCGTTCCACCAAATGTATAGACAAGAGCTTTTGATTTATTGATAACCATAGGGATGATATCTTCTAACCAGGCTACCTCTTCATTTGCAAAGCGGTTAATCAGCTCTATGAGATAGGCGGTGGAAAAGATATACACTCCAGTAGCAAATAAACCGTTGTCCTTCTCATTACCGTCAGTTAGTTTAAATTTTTCGGCCCGGCTGACCTCATTGGTTTTTATGGCATAACCTTGCGGGCTATTAAGTAACTTTGTTCCAACAATAGTTAAATCTGCATTGTTATCCTTGTGAAACTGTAACACGGGAGCATAGTCCATACGGTATATATGATCACCGGGCAGGATTATGACGTAGTCAGAGTGACTTCTTTCTATTAGATAAAGGTTCTGTAAAATGGCATCTGCTGTCCCCTGATACCAGAATTCCCCCATGCGCATCTGAGGTGGGACGGTAGTAATATATTCACCCAGTTCCGGATTGAAAATAGACCAACCGTCGCGCAGATGTTTTTGCAGCGAATGTGACTTGTACTGCGTCAGGATCAGCAGTTTACGTAGTCCTGAATGCAGGGCATTACTCAGGGTGAAATCGATAATCCGATATTGACCACCAAAAGGTACGGCGGCCTTGGCGCGGGTTTCGGTCAGGGAGCCCAGTTCTTCACCCGGCTTACCGGCCAGGACGATACCCAGTGTTTTATCTAACATAGTGACTGCCTTTCAAAACTTATCATGCAAAACATGCTTACTCTAACTAGCATGATGTGTGCCAGTCTAATAAATACTGAATTTAACGTAACTTCGTAAACATGTGCATATGATTCGCACCAAAATAGAGCAGTGTTGAATCACATACTCTGCGCTTTGCATGAATTTGGACTATGAAAGGTGACTCACAAACTACCGATTATTTTTTTATCAATCATCATCTCGGCGTTTTACCGTTTTTGGATCTGCTGTGATCGCCCGATATATCTCTATCCGATCACCTTCTTTTAGCTGTACATCCGGTTTGGTCATTTTGCCGTAGATACCGATTTTCTGGTTTTCCAGATCGATTTCGGGAAACATGTCCAGTACACCAGATTCTTCAATGGCATCAATGACGGTACTGCCATCCGGCAGGTCGAGCTTGAGCCAGACCTGCCTGGATTGATTAGAATATGCAACGCCTACATTGACCATGTCGCTACCTCGTTTAAGCTGTGGCCTGTTCTGACGATGGCTCATCAATGATATTTATGTCTTTTTTATCGGTTGTTGCCAGTTTGCGATCGATCAGTCGTTTACCTGCCAACAGGAAACCCAGTGCGAGAAACCCACCGGGTGGCAGGATCATTAACAGGAATCCACCGTATTCAGGAATCAAAGTCATCTCGAGAAAACTGAAGGCATTACCCAATAACAGGGAGGCATTGGCAAACAGGGTGCCACTGCCCAGTATTTCGCGTACGGCCCCCACTGTGACCAGCACAAAAATAAAACCCACTCCCATCATGAAACCATCGAATACCGAATAACGGACAGGGTTGCGTGAGGCGAAAGATTCAGCTCGACCAAGGATGGCGCAATTGGTAACGATCAGAGGGATAAACAAACCCAGTATCTTGTGTAATTCATGGAGCCAGGCGTTCATGCTTAGATCGACAATGGTCACGATGGCCGCGATGATTAGCACGAACACAGGAATACGCACTTCGCTGGTAATGAGATCGCGTATCAGGGAAATCACCAGAGCGGAGATAATCATCACCACCATGGTCGCCAGGCCCATACCAAGACCATTGGTCGCCGTACTGGTCACTGCCAGCAAAGGGCACAGGGCCAGCATCTGGCTCATGACAACATTATTTTCCCAGAAACCATCCTTTGCGATACGACTGTATTTGATAGTGACAGCTTCACTCATTGCCTTCTGCCTCTTTTATCGGGTTGATAGTGAACAATTCAGTTTTGTGTTGTTGGAAAAATTCCAGCCCCCGTTTCACGGCTCGAACTACCGCACGCGGCGTGATAGTGGCGCCGGTAAATTGATCAAACTGGCCGCCATCTTTTTTGACTTTCCATTTTGACACCAGTGGTTTGCCAAGCGTTAAACCGGTAAATGCTTCTATCCAGTTGTCACGTTTGATTTCGATTTTGTCGCCCAGACCCGGTGTTTCTGTATGAGAGATGACTCGGGTGCCCAATACCTTGCCATTAATATCCACGCCCAACATAATTTCAATAGGCCCGGCATAACCATTGCCTGTAAGCTGATAGGCCAGGGCGGTAATTTTATTTTCCTTGCTGGCGCGATAGACCTGAATGACACTTTTACCGGCCATGACTTTACTATCGACCGGTATCTCGATTTTGTTGGCCAGGATGTCGTTATCGTATAGCTGCGATGGAATCACCTGTTGCAGAGAGGCCTGCATGTCTTCCCGCATACGTTGTTTTATATCCAGGTAGGTGGCCTTGTAACCCATCACCAGGGCGGCGCTACAGATGGCGGCCATGGCCCATAGCAATCCGGCGTGATAGCCGACACGATTGCGATAACTCGGTGTACTGACGGTGCCCATTAGTCTTCTCCCGCTTGTTGTACGCGGGCCAGTTTCTTTTCAGAGTATTGCAGTGTCTTGCCACTACGCGCATGACCATAAATCCGCGGACGTACATAATGATCAATCAAGGGCACCACCGCATTCATGAGCATCACAGCAAAGGCCACGCCTTCAGGATAACCGCCCCAGGTACGAATTACATATACCAGCAGGCCGCAACCGGCACCAAAGATCAGTTGTCCGGTTTTGGTATTTGGCGATGTGACTAAATCAGTTGCGATAAAAAAGGCACCCAGTATTAAGCCACCGGACATTACATGAAATAATGCATCGGCATAATGTTCAGGATCGATGCTATGCATAATCGTGGCGAGCAGGGCAGTACTGACTATCATGGCAACCGGGATATGCCAGCTGATGATCTTTTTCCGCATCAGGTAAAGTCCACCCAACAGAATCAGCAAGGCCGAGGTTTCACCCAGACTGCCATTGACAAAACCCAGTGCCAGGGCCGTGTTGTCATAGGTTTGCGAGAGCGCAGCCGTTAATGTTGCGCCATTAGATATTTCGGTTTTGACATGCCCCATGACACTGGCGCCGCTATAGGCATCGATACTAAAACCCTTCAGGGTAATCAGCAGGCCATCAACAAAACCGGGTGCCATGGCACTAAACATGGGTAAAGGATTTACCCACAGGGTCATTTGTACCGGGAAGGAGATCAACAGGGCCACCCGGGCCAGCATGGCCGGATTAAAAATATTCTGGCCCACACCACCGAAGACCTGTTTACCCAGAATAATCGCGATAGCCCCGCCGAGCACGCCAATCCACCAGGGTGCCCAGGGTGGCAGGGTCATGGCCAGTAACCAACCGGTCAGGATGGCAGAACCATCGCCGATATAGGACAAGATGGGTTTGCGCGCGAGCCATAGAGAGAAGGCTTCGAAGATTATGCATGACAAAATCGTGATCAGCCACAGGAATAAAGCCGGCCAACCAAATTGATAAATACCAAAGGCAGTGGCCGGTGTCAGCGCAAGCAATACCAGTCGCATGATCTTTGGCGTGTCTTCCTTGCCATGGGTATGGGGACCTGAAAGGGGATTACTGACTTGCTGGTTCATGCGCTTGCGGCTTCCTGTTGTTTCTTTTTCGCTTCACGTTCGGCCTTGCGACGTGCAGCGGCTTCTTGCTTGGCCTGTTCTTCCTTTTCCAGTCGTTGAATTTTGATATCTGCCAGCTTACGGGTTTCATCGGCCTTTTGTTTATGGCGACGACGGGCGGCAAGCTCACCTTTGGCATAATTAAAATATTGCACCAGGGGAATGTGTGAGGGACAGACATAGGAACAGGAGCCACAGGAAATGCAATCCATGAGTCCATAATCCACCGCCCCTTGCAGTTCACCACTTTTTGCCCGGGCAGCCATTTCAAGTGGTAACAGACCACAGGGACAGGACGCGATACAACTGCCGCAGCGTATACATGGCCGTGCCTGGTTAATCGCGACTTCTTTTTTAGTCAGAGCAATAACACCACTGCTTCCTTTCACAATCGGTACATTGGTATGCGGTAGAAGTTGCCCCATCATGGGTCCACCCATGAGAATGCGGGCCGGGTCTTCATTAAAACCGCCACAATGTTCAAATACTTCTGAGACCAGCGTGCCAAGTGGGACTTCAAGATTACGCGCTGATGAGATTGCACCGCCACCGACGGTAACGATACGCGAAACGAGTGGTCGTCCCTGCCGCAGGGCTGTCCGCACAGCAAAGGCCGTCCCAACGTTATGCACGATGACTCCCAGATCAGCACTGAGTTTACCCGCCGGGATTTCAAGACCTGTTAAGGTCTGCACCATCTGTTTTTCTGACCCCATGGGGTAACGACTGGGTACCACCGTTACCGTAACGTTATCAAACAGGTTGGCAGCAACCTTCATGCGTTCAATGGCAGTGGGTTTATTATCTTCGATGGCAATCAGGGCCTGCTTTGCCTTCAGGGCGTGTAACATAATGCGTATGCCATCGATGAGCTCATCGGGGCGTTCCTGCATTAGTCGATCATCACAGGTCAAGTAGGGTTCACATTCACCACCGTTGATGATCAGGGTTGAGATGGGATACGTTAAGCCAAGGTTGAGTTTAACGGCGGATGGAAACGTGGCGCCACCCAGGCCCACGATACCCGCGGCACCGACACGCGCAGAAATTTCTTCAGTATTCAGTTCAAAGGGGTTAATTGTTTTAAGACCATCGACCCAGCTATCCTCACCATCGGTTTCGATAATCACCGTGCGCACCCCCAGGCCTGATGGATGGGGCGCGGTGTGTTCCGTAATATCGATGACGGTGCCAGAGCTGGGTGCATGTATGGGTGCAGAGATGGCGCCTTGACTATGTGCCAGTAGCTGACCTTTTAAAACCTTATTGCCAATTTGGACTTCCGTCTCAGCCGGGGCGCCGATATGCTGCTGTACCGGGACATAAAGTTTGGCCGGTAAAGGTAAAACCTCGATGGCCTTATCACCGGCTTCTTTATGCGATTCCGGATGTACGCCGCCACGAAAACGAAACAACTTCACAACAAAACCTCTCTACGCAGCCAGTGCTGGTTTGGGCCAGCTCCAGGTTCCCAGAGTGACTTTAATGGGGTGCATTTGTAGACACTCCGTTGGACATACTTCAACGCAGGCTTTGCAACCGGTGCAGGCTTCCTTAAAGACAGTATGAATTTGTTTGGGGGCACCCATAATGGCATCAGTGGGACAAACCTTGAAACAACGGGTACAACCGATGCAGGTCGATTCTGATACCGCAGCAAGCGAAGGCTCGTCTTCATCCATACCGGAAAAATCAGCCGTTACGCCAAGCTTTGCCGCTAACTCTTCTGCCAGTAGTCGGCCACCGGGAGGACACAGGGTGACTGAGGCACTGCCTTCTGCCAGGGCTTCGGCAGCCGGTGCACAACCGGGAAAACCACACTGGCCACATTGCGAACCGGGTAACATGGCCTCGATCTCGATAACAATGGGATCCTGTTCTACTTTCAGGTAACGACCGGCAAGGCCCAGCATCACACCCAGACCCAGGCCCAATAACGAAAGACTCATGATGGCGATAATCATTTATTTGATCTCCTGTTTAAAGTACACAGCGTCATTATTCTTACAATCCCGCAAATCCCATAAAGGCCAGTGACAACAGGCCGGCAGCAATAAAAGCAATCGGTGTTCCAACAAATACGTCTGGCACTTCAGCAATGGCCAGGCGTTCACGAATGCCGGCAAAGATCACCATCACTAAAGTAAACCCCAGTGCCGAGCCAATGCCATAGATAACACTTTGCATAAAACTGTTTTGTTCCTGCACGTTCAACAGCGCAACACCCAGCACAGCGCAGTTGGTGGTAATCAAGGGTAAAAAGATGCCAAGCAACTGATACAAAAAGGGGCTGGTCTTACGAATGACCATTTCCGTTAACTGCACGACGGCGGCGATAACCAGGATAAAAGCAAGAATGCGTAAATAACCAATATCCAGCGGTTGCAATATATAGTGTTCGATCAACCAACTGGCGATAGCGGCGAGAGTCAAAACAAAGGTGGTGGCCATGCCCATGCTCAGTGCGGTGTCGAGTTTGTTGGATACACCCATGAACGGGCACAGGCCAAGGAACTTAACCAATACCACGTTATTGACCAATGCGGTTCCAAGCAATAATAAAAAATACTCAGTCATTCTTCGTGCCTTGTTTGTTTTCACTATGACTTTTGCATCTTCTATGCCAGTCATTCAGGTGTCGCTAACAGGAGAAAAAAACAGGTTTGAATCAAGTAACTACGAAAGCGATGCACAACAACAGTGCGTTAGTCTTGTGTTGTTTTGTTGCTAAGTCCACGTGTGGTGCATGGGAATTGTCACAAATACGACAAAATTGTTACAAAACTATTTGAAGTTTCTGTATTTACAAGGATTTTCAGGATAGGCACGCATTTTGTATAGCAACTATCTAGCACCTGTGATGTACCGAGGATTTTATGTCAGAGCAACAAACTCAAGTGATAAGCAGTACCGTTTCCAAAGCGCTTGAAGCTTTTATCGCTTCATCGCCCAAGGGTGTATCGACAGAAGCGTTAGGGGTGATGAGTGAGCTGGTCAAATCCTACCAGAGTATGTTGCCACCGAATCTGTTTTTTCAGGCCGTGGAACAATCACCGGTCGCGATCTCTATTACCGACCCGGCAGCCAATATTCTCTATGCCAATCGCAATTTTGAAAGAGTAACGGGTTATTCCTGTCAGGAAGTGATTGGAAAAAATGAATCCATACTCTCCAACAAGACAACACCGCGAATTATTTACGAGACTATCTGGGGGCGTATCAAGCAGAAGAAACCCTGGTCCGGAACACTCGTTAATCGACGCAAGGATGGAACACGCTATCTTGCCGAGTTGACGATATCGCCGGTATTAAACAGCAAAGGGCAGACAACCCATTACCTGGGGATTCATCGTGATGTCACCGACGTTAACAGCCTGAGCAAACAGGTCAATTACCAGAAGAAACTTATCGAGTCGGTGGTGGATGCCTCACCGGTGATCACGGCCTTGCTGGATGAAACCGGCAAGGTGATCCTGGACAACATGGAGTATAAAAAACTTGCCGGAGATATGCGCGGTCATGAACCGGCCAGAGAATTTTTGCTATCGCTACAGGAAGTGCTTGGCAGTGATTTTGAAAATTTAAAGTCAAAACGCATTGAATTTCATAATCGGGAAGTCAGTTTCGATCCCGGTGGCAGTGGGCTACCGCGTTGTTTTACCTGTTCGGGTTCCTGGATCGAATCCATGGATGACAGTGCCGATAGTTTTTTTGAGATGAACAAAGGCCGTTACCTGTTACTGGTTGCCAATGAAATAACAGCTATCAAACGCCAGCAACAGGATATGCAGACCAATGCCATGCGGGCGCTGATGGCCGAAGAAGAACTGGTACAGAGCATGCGTGAGGCCCTGAGTGGTGCGATCTATCAATTACAGGGACCGGTAAACCTGATCGCAGCGGCGACCAATATGCAGGAACGCCGTGCCGATATCGAGAATCCTGAAAACAAAGCCCTGTTATCCGCATTGCAAGAGGCCATGAAGGCGGGACAAAAGGCCCTGATGACGTTACAGGCCTGCGTCCCGGAAAGCTCAAATGAAACACCAGAATTATTAAACTTAAACCTGATTCTGCGTGAAGTCCTGTCTATGACCACCGGACGTCTGCTTGAGCAGGGTATCGTGATTGACTGGCAACCCGCCATGACCTTGCCCTTGATGTCGGGTCGTGCCAAACGTTTGCGTAGTATGTTCAAGCAATTGGTGGACAATGCCATTGATGCGATGAGTACCGGTAAATCGCAAAGCAAGTCACTCTTAATCAAGACCGCGGCTTCTGATAATGAGCTGGATATTATCGTGCAGGACTCCGGTCCCGGTATCGCTGTAGATCTGCGCAATAAAGTCTTCGAGCCATTTTTTACAAGTAAAGCTAACGGTGGCAAACAGGCGGGTATGGGCCTGAGTATGGTGCGGGATGTGATTAATGAACATGCCGGATCGATCAATATTGATCCAGACTTTGACAACGGTTGTCGATTCAACATCCGTTTACCACTGCATAAGTCCCGCATTGATCAAGACCAGCAGGTTAATGAAACACTATGACAACCATGACGCGTACCAACCTGCTCGAGATCGAACTGGAAGCCCTGTTCCAGGTCAGTCATATTCTCAGTAAGTCACTAAAACTTCGCAAGACCCTGTTAGGCGTGATCGATGCCCTGCACGAGACGGTCGGTATGCAGCGTGGCATGGTGACCTTGCTTGATGATCAAAGTGGTGAATTGCTTATTAGCGCCATGCACAATGAAGACAAACAACAAACCGAAACCATCAGTTATCGACCGGGTGAAGGCATCGTCGGTGCGATTCTCAGTAGTGGTGAAAACATTGTTGTACCCAGGTTGATGGATGAATCACGTTTTCTCGATCGCCTTGGTATCTATAACTCAGACATGCCCTTTATTGGTGTACCCATCCGTATCGGTTCGGATGATCGTGTCGTTGGTGTGCTGGCAGCCCAACCGGAACAGGATGATGAAGACAACCTGGAAGAACAGGCCCGCTTTATGGAAATGGTCGCGAACCTGATCGCGCAGAGTGTGCGGCTCTCCTGGCAAGTGGAATCCGAACGTCGTGACCTGGCCGATGAACGAGATCATCTGCGGCGGGCTGTCCGTGCCGATTATGGTTTTGATAACATAGTAGGACATTCATCGAACATGCGTCGTATCTTTGAACAGATCCGACAGGTGGCCAAATGGAATACCACGGTGCTGATTCGTGGTGAATCGGGTACCGGTAAGGAGCTGGTGGCCAATGCCATTCATTACAATTCATCCCGTGCCAATAATACGTTTGTCAAACTGAACTGTGCGGCCCTGCCGGATAACCTGCTGGAGTCGGAACTGTTTGGCCATGAGAAGGGGGCCTTTACCGGTGCCGTCTCACAACGCAAGGGTCGTTTTGAACAGGCCGATGGCGGGACCCTGTTCCTTGATGAAATAGGTGAGATATCCGCTGCCTTTCAGGCCAAGTTATTACGTGTCCTGCAGGAAGGTGAGTTTGAAAGGGTCGGCGGTACAAAAACTTTTAAAGTTGATGTACGTATCATTGCGGCGACCAATCGCGACCTGGAGGCCGAAGTTGAAGCGGGTACCTTCCGTGAAGATCTCTATTATCGACTGAATGTGATGCCGATATTTATTCCCGCCTTGCGCGAGCGGGCAGAAGACATACCCGATCTGTCACAGTTCCTGGTGGCTAAAATTGCCAAACAACAGGGCAGGCCGTTGAGTATTACCGAAAGTGCTGTGCGTATCCTCATGCGCCATGACTGGCTGGGTAATGTACGTGAGTTGGAAAACTGTCTGGAACGTGCCGCGATCATGTCTGAGAATGGCAATATCGATCGGGATGCCGTGGGTCTCACGGGTCTGGAAGAAAAGCTCAGTCATAACGGTAACGGCGGCAATGGCAGCGCTGCACCAGTCCCGCAGATAGATTTCAGTGATCCCAACCTTGATGAGCGTGAAAAGGTCATCGCTGCGCTGGAACAGGCTGGCTGGGTGCAGGCCAAGGCCGCACGCCTGTTAAACATGACCCCCCGTCAGATCGCCTATCGAATCCAGACCCTGAATATCAAGGTCCGGCAGATTTAAAACTTCTAACGTCAGGGCACCGGGTTAATTCATTTTCACGTACCGTCAATAAGCTTGCGATAGTTCCCCCCTCCTTCAAGGAGGGGGCTAGGGGGTGGTGATCAATACTCAGGTTATATCACCCCACCCTAACCCTCCCCTGCAAGGGGAGGGAATAACGATTGTTCTTAGGTAGTGCGTAAGAATAGTTTTAACACTTGGTGTTCTTCGCATCTTTGCGGTTAAAAAAAATACCTTTGCAAGTTACAAGGTTTATGTCATGTACTCAACAAGATGTCGCATTTGTTGCAAACAGAATCAATCTAAAACCATTGTAATGTAGCGTTAACTTTAAATTAAACAGTCACTTATAAATAAAAATCAAAACGGGCATAGCTCTTGCAAAATATCTAATAACGAATTTCTCTATCGACCGTCATTAAACTGACAAGAACCGCAAGAGGGTCAATCATGGAATTAAAAGTACTGGGTCAAGACGAAACAACAACAGTTGAGAAAGGCTGTTCAGCAAGCTCATGTGGTAGTAACGACGATCAACTTTCTCACCTGCCGGATGATATCCGGGAAAAGGTACACAACCATCCCTGTTACTCTGAAGATGCACATCACTATTTTGCCCGCATGCATGTGGCGGTCGCCCCGGCCTGTAATATTCAGTGCCATTACTGTAATCGAAAATATGATTGTTCGAATGAATCTCGCCCCGGTGTGGTATCAGAATTATTGACACCGGAACAGGCTGTTAAAAAGGTCAAGGCCGTCGCTGCGAATATCCCACAGATGACGGTATTGGGTATCGCCGGTCCAGGCGATCCTCTGGCAAACCTGGATCGTACGTTTGATACGTTCCGTATGTTGTCAGAGCAGACACCGGACATCAAATTATGTGTCTCTACCAACGGCCTGGCCTTGCCTCAAGCGGTAGAGGAATTGTCTAAACATAATATCGATCACGTGACCATCACCATTAACACGGTAGACCCGGAAATCGGTGCCAAGATCTATCCCTGGGTATTCTGGAATAATCGCCGCATCAAGGGTGTGAAGGGTGCGAAGATCCTCATCGAACAGCAACAGAAGGGGCTGGAAATGCTGGTTGCCAAAGGCATCCTGGTCAAGGTCAACTCGGTCATGATCCCCGGTGTCAATGAAGAACACCTGCAAGAGGTGAGCAAGATCGTTAAACAAAAAGGCGCCTTCCTGCATAACGTCATGCCACTGATTGCCGAAGCCGAACACGGTACCTTCTACGGTGTCATGGGACAACGCAGTCCCAATGCCAAAGAACTACAGGATCTGCAGGATGCCTGTTCCGGTGACATGAACATGATGCGCCATTGTCGCCAGTGTCGGGCCGATGCGGTGGGGCTGCTGGGTGAAGATCGTGGTGATGAATTTACCATGGACAAAATCGAAGCCATGGACATCGACTACGACGCCGCCATGGTCAAGCGCGCCGCCATTCACGAAGGGATTCAACAGGAGCTGGATGCCAAACGTGCCGAAAGCTCAGAGAAAAACATTGTGCCGCTGGAAAGCATTGCAGATGGCAAAGAATACCGCCCGGTCTTAATGGCGGTTGCGACCAGCGGCGGTGGTGTGATTAATCAACACTTCGGTCATGCCAGGGAATTCCTGGTTTATGAAGCCTCGATGGAGGGCGTACGTTTTATCAGTCATCGCAAGGCCGATCAATATTGTGAAGGCAATGTGAGTTGCGGTGATGGTGAAAGTATCCTGTCGCTGACCATTAAAACACTGGAAGGTTGTGAAGCCGTGCTTTGTTCCAAGATTGGTTACGAGCCATGGGACTTGCTGGAAGAAGCCGGCATTGTCCCCAACGGGGATCATGCCATGGAAGCAATCGAAGATGCCGTACTGGCGGTATATCAGGAAATGATTGCCAATGGAAAACTGGATGAAGAACAGGCAGAAGCTGCCACAGCCAGTGCATAAGAGCGTAGGGTGGGCATTGCCCACCTGAAACTTACTTGTGATTGGCAACAAATGGTGGGCGATGCCCACCCTACGAGTTAAACACTGACCATGAGCCATAGAAAAATCACCGAAAAGTATCGACTGGAGATATATTATGTCACTCGAAATTATTGAAAGCTGTGTAAATTGCTGGGCCTGTGAACCACTGTGCCCAAACGATGCAATCTATGAGGCATCTCCAACCTTCATGATTGATCCTGTCAAGTGTACAGAATGTGAAGGGGATTTTGCCGATCCACAGTGTGCCACCATTTGTCCGATCGAAGGCGCGATACTCGATGGCTTTGGTGAAGAGATCAATCCGCCAGGCTCACTGACGGGTATACCACCTGAAAAGATGGCTGAAGTTATGGCCGAGATTCAAGCCAGATAACAGGAGTCAATATCATGCGCAGTATCAATACACTCGAATGGCATGTCGGACAAACAGGCACGATATCTCTGGATAGCATCCTGTTGGTCAAAGTGTTCAAATTCACCCTGAAGGCACTGCTATATGTTCCCTGGCAATTTAACAAATTCCTTAACAGTCTTGATGATGCGCAAAATCCATACCGAAAAAAAACGCATGATGCTCACACCACTAAACAGGATCTCAGGCACCAGCATATTCCCTCACGGGTCTGGCAGCGTCGTAGTGCCCTGATAACACTGCTGGAAGAACATCAGGAAGTCACCAGGGTTGTTGATGAAATAAATGTTGTTCCCGTTAGTCATGTTGAATCGGAAACAGCACAGTCCGCTAGTTCAAGCTGTAGTTTCAATGTGCTGCAGGTGCGCTGTTTACCTGTATGGGCGAGCAACTTCTCCGATATGGGGGTGATTGAACAGGAACTGGATTTCTACACAAAACCGCAACTATTAAACAAAGTGGTTTAATGGTTAACAGGTAACATATGGCAACGGTACTGTTTTATGAAAAACCGGGTTGTATCAACAACACCAAACAAAAAAAGCTGTTAAGGCAGGCCGGACATTGCGTTATCGAAAAGGATTTGCTGAATACACCCTGGCGCAGGGATGAACTGATGGAATTTTTCTCGGCCATGCCCGTGGCTGAATGGTTTAACAGCAGCGCACCATCGGTCAAATCAGGTGATGTGAAACCGAGCCAATGCACGGTGGATGAGGCAATAACATTAATGCTTGATGAAGCCCTGCTCATTCGCCGCCAATTAATGAAAGTCGGCAACGATGTCATGGTGGGATTTGATCAAAATGCCGTCGATCGATGGATAGGCCTGGAGTCAAAATCTTCTGACGATGTGGAAAACTGTCCACGCGACCATGAAGCACAAAGCAAGATTACCCGCCTGAGGGCAGAAACCTGATGAATGCTGTCATTGAAAACGTAAGTGTTGATAGCCTCGATAAACAAGCTATCTATGACCGTCTGATGAAAGCCAGCACCGGTTTTAAGAATGACCATATCCTGGCGACCATGCTGGCTTCCAGTTGCGTGGGTGAGGGGAATATGCCAGCTCGCCTGGGTTTGCGTGCTATGGAATATGAAACCCTCATGGCCGCTCATTTCCCCATGGTGAGCTTACCTTTGTCGTTTATGGCAGAACAAACCGATCTCGCTGAGCGGCAGGATGAAGCTGAAGAATTATCGGTCTTATTGTCTACGCATGCATTGGATGAGACAGAAGAGACTCACTGGATGGCGAACATTCTGGTTGCCGGTTGCATGGGGGGCAGTCATCTCTGGGAGGATATGGGCTTCTGGTCGAGGAAGGACCTGTCAAAAATGATCCAGGATAATTTCCCTGAACTGGCTAAAAAAAATGACAAGGACATGAAATGGAAAAAATTCTTTTACAAGCAATTGTGTATTGCTGAAGGTATCTCTGTCTGTCGTTCGCCCTCATGTGAAGTTTGTCCTGATTATAGCGACTGCTTTTCGCCTGAGGAATGATGATGCTGCTCTCATATTTTTTACCCACTCCCTGGAGGAAGGTGAAAAAAATTAAACGTAGGGTGCAATGAATGAAATGAATTGCACCGGGTGGTTGGAGTGCGATGCGGTGCAATTCGTTCCTCATTGCACCCTACAAACTTACATAAAATATGAAACTAAACGACGAATACGACTCACTACTCCAGTCCCGTGCCCGAGGCGCTTATCTGGGGCTTGCTGTGGGCGATGCCATGGGTGCCACCGTCGAGTTTATGACCGCACGTGAGATTGCGGTTGAACTGGGTTCCCACAAGGACATCACCGGTGGTGGCTGGTTACATTTAAAAGCGGGTGATGTGACGGATGACACCACCATGAGTCATGCCCTTGGACACGCGATTATCGAGCAGGGCAAGGTCGAAGCCGAAGCAGTCGCCGATGCCTTTAACTGCTGGCTCAGGGGAAAGCCTGTTGATGTCGGTAATACGGTGCGTAAAGGTATCGTTAATTATCGCCTCACCGGTGAAACCGAGGCCCCGAAAAATTATTATGATGCCGGCAACGGTGCCTGCATGCGCAGTCTGCCCATCGCACTCACCACCTATGGTCAGGACAGTGAAACCGTTAAACAGGCCTCCCGCCTGCAGGCGCATGTGACCCATCACAATGATGTCTCCGATGCCGGTTGTGAATGTATCATCAGCATGGTGCAGGGGGCACTTGATAGCCAAAGTAAATCAGAGTTCATCATGGGCCCGATACAAAAGCTCATTGCCAAATATCCAGAATATGCCTTTCGTGGGCGACATCGGGATAACCCAACGGCCTATATAGTCGAAACACTACAAGCCGTATTCCAGGCGATGTTTGATTCCAATAGTTTTGAGGAATGTCTGATCAATGTTGTAAACCGGGGCGGCGATGCAGATACCACCGGCGCCATCGCCGGCATGATAGCCGGGAGTTTATATGGTGTTGAGTCCATCCCCGAACGTTGGTTAAAGGCCCTTAATCAGGATATCAAACAGGTTTGTGAATTTCAGGCCGATGCATTAATGAGTTTGGCCTTATCCCGAAACCAGAAATTAAATGCAGGCCGGGTTAGTAAAGCGTACTAAAAATAAATGTAGGTTGGGTTAGCCCTGCGTAACCCAACAGCATGACGATGAGTCATCGCCATTCAAAACAAGGTGCCCCTAGCCATGAAAGTTGGTGTGCCGAATTAATGTAGGGTGGGTTAGCAAAGTGTAGTGGTCTAATAAACCCGGACACCCACATAGGTGGTAAAATCACCACCATAGGAGAGGTGTTCGATGACGAGAAAACGACGTACATTTACTACAGAATTTAAACATGAA
>Ga0209633_10000789_pt1 | contig 34921 bp, 31 predicted proteins | sample Cruoilmetagenom1_FD_187290 | JGI IMG/M metagenome (GOLD analysis project Ga0209633, IMG submission 187290) | Oil polluted marine microbial communities from Coal Oil Point, Santa Barbara, California, USA - Sample 1 (SPAdes) (version 2) | ecosystem: Environmental > Aquatic > Marine > Oil seeps ...
TGATATTGCACTAGTCAAATTTCCTAAATTACCGCTTGGTACCGAGTAAACAATTTTTTCATTTAGAATGAGTTGTTTATAACTTTCAAAATAGTAAAATGACTGTGGAATTAATCTTCCAATATTTATTGAATTAGCAGAACTTAATCTAAGTCTGGTTTTAAGCTCGTTATCCACAAATGCTGTTTTAACAAGTTTTTGACAATCATCAAATGTTCCATTTATCTCCAATGCAGTAATATTTTTACCTAAAGTTGTAATTTGTTTTTCCTGCATTTTACTGATTTTATCTTTCGGAAATAGAACAACTACATTTATACCCTCAACCTCAAGAAATCCATTGGCTACAGCACTTCCTGTATCACCACTTGTAGCGACCAAAATATTAATATCTCTATTTTCATTTTGAGCAAAATGCTCCATTGTTCTAGCCATAAATCTTGCACCAAAATCCTTAAAGGCAAGAGTTGGACCATGGAATAATTCTAAAACAAAAAGTTGATCGCTTAATTTTTTTAATGGGGCATTGAATGATATTGAATTGCTAATTATTTCTTCTAACTTTCCTGAACTAATTTCATCTTCAACAAAAACCTCTGCGATTTTTAATGCAATTTCTTGAAAGTTGAATTTTTCTAAACTCTTCAGAAAATTAGAATCCAAACCAGGAATTCGCTCCGGCATGAAAAGTCCTTTATCGTCAGCCAATCCTTTTAATATAGCTGAACGAAATGAAACTTTTTCATTTTTATTATTTGTACTGTAATACTTCATTAATTTACTTTAATATTCTAGGGCCGACCGGATTAATTTTAGATATGTATGTACTACACTTCATTCCGTTTTTTTTCACTTCCTTTTTCATTGCTAAGCCAATTTTATCAGCATCTATTTTACTTTTTGCGAATGCAAATATTGAAGGTCCGGAACCGGAAATCGAACATCCAAAAGCACCGCTTTTTATTGCTGAGTTTTTAATATCAAAATAGCCAGGTATAAGAGTTGAACGAGCCGGTTCTGAAATTTCGTCATGAATTGTTCTGCTTAATAGCTCAATATTTCCTTCATATAATGCACTTACCAATGATCCTATATTACCAAAGTGTTTTCTGGCTGCTTTTATCGGTAATGATTTTTTTAAAAGTTTTCTTGCTTTTTTGGTCTCAATAGTTATATGGGGATAAACAACAGCACAATAAAGATTTTTAGGTACCGGAATTTTAATTATTTCTAGTGGATTATAGTCCCGAATTAAAATAAAACCACCCGCTAAACATGGGGCTACGTTATCTGCATGTATTGCCCCGCTAGCAATTGATTCACCCTTTAATGCAAAATCTAAAACCTCCATTTCGTTAAATGGATCACCCAATAATTTATTTAACCCAAATACACCAGCAACGGAGCTTGCTGCGCTTGATCCAAGTCCACTGCCAATTGGCATCTTTTTCCTAATTTCTATGTCAACACCAATTAACCCGCTATTATAGTTTTTTAGTAATTCCAGAATAGCAACTGAACAAGTATTTTTATTTACATCTTTTGGCAAAACACCGCCATCACCGGTAATTTTTGTGATTCTAATTTTGTCATCAGATCGAAGCTTTAATGTAACAATATCACCAGGTTCATTAATTGCAAACCCAATGGTATCAAAGCCGCAGCCGACATTTGATATTGTAGCAGGAGCGAATACTTTAATAGATTTTCTCATTTATATAACACCATCAAGATAACTTTGTGCTTTAAGTAATTCTGCAGCCAATAATGTTCCTCCTGCCGCACCTCTAATGGTGTTGTGTGATAGTACAACAAACTTATAATCAAATATTTGACATTCCCTTAATCTTCCTGTTGAAACAGCCATCCCATTTTCAAGAGTGCTGTTCAATCGTGGTTGCGGTAAATGATTTTCGGAGAAATAATGTATTGGATTTTTTGGAGCAGATGGAAGTTCTAAATTTTGCGGCAGTGATTTAAAATTTTGCCATACTTCAATTATATCACTTTTTGTTGGCTTATTTTTAAATTTAATTTGAACAGTTTCCAAGTGACCATCTATTACTGCAACTCTATTGCATTGTGCACTAATCTTAAAATCTGCATTTTTAAATTTTTCACCATCATAATCACCCAATATTTTTAAGGGTTCAGCCATCATTTTTTCTTCTTCTCCCCCAATAAATGGAACTACGTTTCCCAGAATATCCAAGCTTGGGACACCAGGATATCCGCCACCTGATATTGCCTGCATAGTTACAACATTTAACATTTCAATACCAAACGTATCAAACAGAGGTTTTATAGCTAAGGTTAAGCCAATTGTTGAGCAATTCGGATTGGTTACAATTCCACCTTTTTTATTTTTTAATATTGCAAGATGTTGGTGGTTTACCTCAGGGATAAGTAAAGGTACATCTTTATCAAAGCGATGATTTTTTGAGTTGGATATTATAAAGTACCCATGTTGTGCGAAATCACTTTCTATATCACCTGCAACCGAAGCATCTAATGCACTAAAGATCAATTTTGATTTGAGATCTGGTTTGCAACTCTTAATTGAAATATCACCAATATCTTCTCTTAGAGCCATTGGCATAACCCAATTTGCAGCATCTTTATATTTTTTCCCAGCAGATCTTTCAGAAGCAGCTAATTCAGAAATCTCGAACCAAGGATGATTACTTAATAGTTCTATAAATTTTTGACCTACACTACCGGTTGCGCCTAAAATTGCAATTGGAATTTTACTCATTTCAACCTAAATAATTTGTTATTCTTAAAATATCTGAAAAAATTCCTGAGGCTGTGAATTCAGCTCCAGCACCTCTACCCCTTATAATTAACGGCTGAGTGGAATAATTTTGTGTTGTAAGGGCAACTATATTATCATTTCCTTTGAGATTATAAAATGGATGCGATTTATTTACACTTACTAAACTTACATTTGCAAGCCCATCTTCAAACTTTGCAATATAACGAAGTACATTTCCATCATTGTGTGCTGATATTTTCCTCTCTTCAAATACATTATCTGCGGCCTTCAGAATTTCGAAAAATTCCTCAACCGAAACATCACCCGTTGCTTTTTGCGGCACTAGATTTTCAACTTCAATATCGGCTAATTCAAAATTTCGTCCGGTTTCTCTTATCAGTATTAGTAATTTTCTTGCAACATCCAGTCCATTTAAATCATCACGCGGATCAGGTTCAGTAAATCCTTTATCTTTAGCCATTTTAACAAGTTCAGAAAAATTTATGTCACCGACAAATGAATTAAATAAATAACTTAAAGTTCCGGAAAGAACACCCTCGAGTTTAATAATCTTTTCACCTGAGTTTACCAGCTCTCTAATAGTAGAAATTATTGGTAATCCGGCCCCAACATTAGTACTGTATAAAAATTTTACATTTTTCTTCTTAGCAGAATCTTTAAGGGTCTTATAAAAATTATAATCCTTAGTATTTGCAATTTTATTGGGGGTAGTAATTGAAATATTTGAATCTAATATTTTTTGATAATATGGAATTGCAACTTCCGTGGCTGTACAATCGACAAAGATTGAGTTTGCCAGATTAATATTATTCATCTCATTTACAAATTTTTCTATATCAGATTTATTGCTGGAATTTTTTAGTTCATCTTCCCAGTTTAATATATTAATTCCATCTCTTTTTATTAGCATTTTTTTACTGTTGGCAATTCCAACAACTTTCATTTCAATTGATCTTTCACTATCTAAAAACTCTTTTTTCTCATTGATATAATTCAATAACGCTTTCCCAACAAGTCCGATGCCCACCAAAAATATATTATAAATTTTTCTTTGAGCTAAAAATAGTGTATCATGAAGAACATTTAGTGCTTTTGAAAGCTCATCATTTCTAATTACGAACGAAATATTTAATTCGGAAGATCCTTGTGCGATAGCTATAATATTTATTCCATTTTTCCCAAGTGCATCAAAAACCTTTCCGGAAATACCTGGAGTATGATGCATATCTTCCCCAACAACGGCAACTATTGAGAGGTTTTCTTCTGCTTTAATTTCCGTAATTTGACCATCAAATATTTCTAAACGTAATGCTTGTTTAATTGCTTCCGCTGCCCGCTGTCCCTCACTAGGGAGGACTGCAATACATATACTTAATCCTGATGAACCTTGTGTTAATAGGAGGGTTTTTATTTTCTCTTCAGCAAGAGTATTAAAAATTCGTGATGTAGTCTCCTCATTACCAAATAATCCGCTACCGCTTATTCTTAATAGTGTAATATGATCTACAGATGAGATCCCTTTTGCAGTAAATTTTATTTTTGATTCTTTTTCTAAAATTATTGTTCCCTTAAAAGTTGGTTCAAAGGTATTTCTGATTCTAATTTTTATTTTATTATCGAATGCAGGCTGCATTGTCGGCGGATAAATTACCTTTGCCCCAAAGTGTGACATTTCCATTGCTTCTTGATATGTTACTGCTTTTAGAGATATTGCATCATCTACTTTTCTTGGATCTGCAGTTAATATGCCATTAACATCAGTCCAAATTTCAATTTCATCAACATTAAGTGCAGAGCCGATTAATGAAGCAGTGAAATCCGATCCGCCTCTGCCAAGTGTTGTGATTTCTCCATTCTGATCGGCGGCAATAAAACCGGTGATTACCTGAATTTTGTTATGTTCTTCAAAATACTTAATAATATTTTTTTTCGATTGTTCATAATCAACATGAGCATTTCCAAAATTACTATCAGTCTTAATAATTTTTGTAGTGTCTAAATATTCACACTCTATATTTTTACTTTTAAGCGCCTCACTAATTATAAATGCTGATAGGCGCTCACCATAACTTAAAATTATATCTTGAATTCTGGGGGTCAATTCTCTTAATAAGTAAAGTCCTCTCAAAATATCTGCAAGTCTATCGAACAAACCGTTAATTTTTGCTTGCACATGATTTTTCTTTTGATGATCTACCAACTCCATAAAAATATCAAGGTGTTTTAGTCTTAGGTTCTGAAATGATGCTAAATAAGAATCTTCACCATTTAGTGCTTTATTACACAAATCAATGAGTTGGTCTGTAACCCCGCCAAATGCTGAAAAGACTACAGAAAATTTTTCATTTTTATCTGAATATTCTTTAAGAATATTTAATACTCTTTTAATTCTTTCCGAATTTCCGATCGATGTGCCGCCAAATTTTAATATTTTCATCTAAAATCAAAATTTTTCTAAATAAACTGGAATTATACTAACTATACTAGTTAAGAACAACAGTTTATTTAAGTTGATTTCAGAAAAAGAGAATATTTATAAATTAATTAGAATAATTATTTGATATTTAATTGATCTTCTAAGAAAATACTAAAAAACTCGAAAGTAGTTTAATTTCAAACAATTTTTGCTATATTTCTAAATTGTATTAAATCCTAATTGTACTAAAAATTATGAAACAATTTTTTTTGATAGTTGTACAAAATCAGTCAATAATTAATAAATAAAAATAGAGAGGCTCTGACTTGGAGATAACAGAATTAAATGAGAAAATTGGTAAAGAGAGCGAATTTATTGATGTTCTTCTTGCTGAAATAGGTAAAGTCATTGTCGGCCAAAAAGATATGGTTGAAAGGTTAGTAATTGGTCTTCTTGGAAATGGTCATATACTTCTTGAAGGTGTACCTGGATTGGCTAAAACTTTAGCGATTAATTCTCTTGCTAACTCAATGGACGCTAAATTTCAGAGAATTCAATTTACTCCTGACCTTTTACCTGCCGATTTAATTGGTACAATGATTTATAATCAAAAAGAAGGAAACTTTTCAATTAAAAAAGGTCCTATTTTTTCAAATTTTATTCTTGCGGATGAAATTAACCGTGCACCGGCAAAAGTTCAAAGTGCATTATTAGAGGCTATGCAAGAAAGACAAGTCACCATTGGGCAGAACACTTTTAAATTACCGGAACCATTTTTAGTATTAGCCACGCAAAATCCTATTGAACAAGAAGGAACCTATCCATTACCGGAAGCTCAGATTGATAGATTTATGTTAAAAGTTAAAATTACATATCCTTCAAGAAACGAAGAACTTCAAATATTAAAACGAAATGTTGGTACTGCCCCTGCAGCAATAAAGCCAGTTGTAAAGCCAGCAAGTATTCTTAATGCAAGAAAACTTATTCATGACATTTATGTTGATGAAAAAATTGAAAAATATATTTTGGACATTGTATTTGCTACTCGTACGCCATCTGAGTTTGGGCTGGATAATCTAACAGACTTAATTAGTTATGGGGCCTCTCCTCGTGCTACGATTAATTTAGCCCTGGCTGCTAGAGCCTCAGCATTTATAAAAAGACGTGGATATGTAGTCCCGGAAGATGTTCGCTCTATTTGTATGGATGTATTAAGGCATAGAATTGCTGTTACTTATGAGGCTGAAGCTGAAGAGATAACCTCTGAAAATATTATTGAAGATATTTTAAATAAAGTTGAAGTTCCTTAGTAGATATGCTCACAAAAGAATTATTAAAACAAGTTCGCCAAATTGAGATAAAAACCAGAGGTGTTGTTAACGAAGTATTCTCTGGAGAATATCATTCTGTATTTAAAGGCAGGGGAATGGAATTTTCTGAAGTAAGAGAATACCAAATTGGTGATGATATTCGAAGTATAGATTGGAATGTAAGTGCTAGATTTGGACATCCATTCGTAAAAGTTTTTGAAGAAGAACGTGAACTTACTTTAATGCTTTTAGTTGATTTAAGTGGCTCTTTGGTCTTTGGCAGTGTTGATAAAACTAAACAACAAATAGCAGCAGAACTTACCGCAATACTTGCATTCTCTGCATTAAAAAATAACGATAAAGTGGGATTAGTTTTATTCACGGATCAAATAGAAAAGTTCGTTCCGCCTCGCAAAGGGAAAAGCCATGTTTTGAGAATTATTAGAGAAATTATTTCTTTCGAACCTCAAGGAAATAAAACTAATATTAGTGCTGCCCTGGAATATTTTAACCATTCCGTGAAGAAAAAAAGTATTGCATTCCTGATATCGGATTTCATTGATGAAGGATATGATAAAATATTAAAGATTGTTAGTAAAAAACATGATTTCGTAAATATTCATTTAGAAGATCCAAGAGAAAAAGAATTATTAAAAGGTGGATTGATAAAATTCAGGGATGCTGAGACAGAAGAAATTAGATATTTAGACACCAGTAATAAAACTGTACAAGAACATTTTGTGAATAAGTTAAAGGAAAGGGAAGATTTCCAAAACAATCTTTTTATGAAAAGCAGGGTAGATACAATCAAGATCAATATAGCAAGTTCTTATGTTAAACCGCTTATTGATTTTTTTAAATTGCGTGAGAAAAGATGGTGAGATTTTATAGAATATTATTGTTATCCCTGGTCGCAATTTTTTCTAATAGTTATGGCCAAAACATAAATGTATCCGCGTCGACAGATACTTCTGATTATCTTGTTGGCGATTACATTCAGTTTACAATAAGGGCTGAATATGATGACGGCGTAAGAATATCACCTCCATCTTTAACTGATAATTTAGGAATACTGGAAGTAATAAAAGTATTGCCGGTTAGTTTCGAAGAAGACAAAAATGTTCAACAATTTAACTATATAATTGCTGGGTATGATTCGGCTAGGGTTGTAATTCCACCAATTCCGATGACTTATTACACTTCAAATTCTTCTGAGCCTCAAATAATACAGACCAATGAGGTTGTAGTATTTATTCATACTCTGGAGGTAAGTTCCACAGCAGAAATTAAAGATATTAAGCAACCTTTGAGAATCCCATTTGATTGGTTATTCTGGTTAGTTATAATTTTAATTGTATTATTGTTGGCAGCAATCGGATTTTTCCTTTACAAGAAATTTAAAAAACCTGAAGAAGAAGTAAGGATTATTAAGAAAGCTCCGTCAGTTCCAAATTATATACTGGCATTAAGAGAATTAGATAAATTAAATGAAAGAAAACTTTGGCAGCAAGGTCAAATTAAAGAGTATCACTCTGAAATTACCGGAATAATAAGAAAGTATTTTGAGGGAAGATATCATTTCAGTTCGTTGGAAATGACAACAGCTCAATCAATGATTATTCTCAATAGATTGATGGATAATCAATTAATTATTGATACAACAGGTAAATTTTTAGAAAATGCTGATATGGTAAAATTTGCAAAGTTTGAGCCCTTACCAAGCGTTAATGAAGAGATGATGAATCAGGCTTATGAAATTATTGAAAAAACTAAGCCAGATGAAAACCAAATGGGAGTGGACATTGTTCAATAATATTACTTTTGCATACTCTCATTTTTTGTACTTGCTTCTGCTAATACCTCTTATTCTTCTATGGTATTGGAAGCAGAACAAGAAACGTTCCGCGGCTATAACTTATTCGAATTTAGATATATTTCAAGGGTTAAGTAAAACCATTAAAGAAAGATTAAGACATTTACCTTTTTTATTGAGATTACTTGGATTAAGTTTACTAATTATTGCTTTAGCAAGACCTCAATCATTCTCCTCCGGTGAAAATGTTTATACGGAAGGTATTGATGTAGCAATGTTGTTGGATATTTCCGGAAGTATGTTGGCAGAGGATTTTAAACCAAATAGACTTGAAGCTGCTAAGGGAGTAATTGACGAGTTTGTATCGGGAAGAACAACGGATAAAATTGGACTAGTTGTTTTTGCAAGTGAAAGTTTTACACAATGTCCATTGACTATTGATTATCCAGTTTTAAGAGGATTACTTTCAGAAATTAAAAGTGGAATTATTGAGGATGGGACTGCGATTGGGACAGCTATTGCAAATGGTGTCAATAGATTAAAGGATAGTGAAGCTAAAAGTAAGGTTATTATTCTTTTAACTGATGGTGTAAACAATAGCGGCGAAATCGATCCAATAACCGCAGCCCAAATTGCAAAGAAATTTGGAATAAGAATTTACACAGTTGGAGTTGGAACGGAAGGTGAAGCTCCATATCCGTTTCAAACACCTTTTGGAAAACGTTATCAAATGGTTCCCGTTGAAATTGATGAAAAAGTACTAAATGAAGTAGCTCAAATTACAGATGGTAAATATTTTAGAGCTACTGATAATAAAAAACTTGAAGAAATTTATAATGTAATTGATACCCTTGAGAAAACTCGTGTTGAAATTACTTCTTACAGGAAAGCAAAAGAATTGTTTTATAGCTGGTTAGGATTTGGATTATTTTTTATCGTATCTGAATTATTATTATCAAGAAGTTATTTAAGAAAATTACCATAAAGGATTTATGTTTCGATTCGCACATTCTGAATATTTATATGCACTTTATTTAATACCGGTAATTATTATACTGATTTGGTTTTCAATAAAAAAACAAAATCAACTGTTAGATAAATTTGCAAATTCGTCACTTCATAAAATTTTATTTCCTTTAAGAAGTGGGATTAAAGTATTTTTCAAAAATGGATTAATCGTTGTTTCAATTATACTTTTAATATTTGCACTGGCCAATCCTCAAATAGGTTCAAAAGTTGAAGAAGTAAAACAAGTTGGAATTGATGTTTATATTCTTTTAGATGTATCGTTAAGTATGAAGGCCGAAGATATAAAACCCAGTAGGTTGGAAAAAGCAAAACATGAAATTTCAAAATTAATACAAAAATTAAATGGCGATAGAATAGGACTAATAGTTTTCTCAGGTAAAGCATTTATTCAATTTCCATTAACTACCGATTATTCTGCGGCAAATTTATTTTTATCGGCAGTTAGTGTAAAGTCGGTTCCTCAACCGGGAACAGCAATTGGACCGGCCGTACAATTAGCTATGAACTCATTCAAAAAAGATGAAGAAACTCAAAAAGCTGTTGTTATTATTACCGATGGCGAGGATCATGAAGGTGATCTTGATAATGTAATCGAAGAAGCTAATAATTTAGGAGTAAAAATATATTCAATTGGTTTGGGTTCACCTCAGGGTGTACCGATACCACTTTATAATTCATCTGGGCGACAAGTTGGATACAAAAAAGATAGAAATGGAAATGTTGTGTTAACTAAATTGGATGAACAAACATTACAAGACATAACAGAGAAAGGTAACGGCAAATACTATAGAGGATCTAATACAGATGATGAATTAGAACAAATTTATGATGATTTAGCAAGTTTAGAGGGATCTGAATTTGGTGCTACAAAAATTACTGAATATGAGGATAGATATTACTACTTTTTAATACCGGCAATATTAGTTCTATTTATTGAGATCTTTATAAAAGAAAGGAAATCAAAATTTTTCAATAAATTTGAAAATAACGGAGTTACTAACTAATTTTATTTTATTATGAATAAATTAAATAAAATATTATTTACCATTTTTCTTTTCCTAGCATTCTCCCTAAATGCACAATCTATTAGAGGGTTAGTTAATGATGGGGTAGATGAATATGAAGAAAATAAATTTGCAGATGCTGAAGTCAACTTTAAAAAAGGAATTGAATCTGATATAGAAAATTTTGAATCAAGATTTAACCTTGGGGATGCAATTTATAAACAGGGTCGTTTTGAAGAAGCTCTTGAAGAGTTCAAGAATAGTTTACCCTTATCCCCAAAGGATGAAGATAAGGCGAGCTTATTTCATAATATCGGCAATACATTTATAAAATCTCAAAAATTGCAGGAAAGCATTGGGGCATACAAAGAAGCATTAAAATTAAATCCCGATGATATGGAGACAAAATATAATTTGTCTTATGCTCTAAAACAAATGCAGAACCAACAAAATAATCAACAAAATCAGGAGAATCAAGATAACCAAGATAAAAACGATCAGAATCAAGATCAGCAAAACCAGGATCAGAAGGAACAGGAGCAAAACCAAGATCAACAGCAGAAAGAACAGCAGCAGGATAAAGAGGAAAAACAGGATCAACAAAAGCCGAAAGAATCTAAGGATGAAATATCTAAAGATGAGGCTCAAAGAATTTTAGACGCTTTAAAAAATAATGAAGCCGAATTACAGAAAAAAATGCGCGAACAAAAAACCAAAAAAACTAATGTTGAAAAAGATTGGTAACTAGAGATAGAAAAATGAAAAAAATAATAAAAATTTTTCTACTTATTATTCTTCCTTATAGTGTATTTATTGCACAAGAATTTAATGCTAGCGTTGATAAATCTACGGTTGTGCAAAATGAAAGATTTCAGATATATTTTTCATTTCAAAATGGTGATTTAAACAGATTAAGTGCTTTTACACCACCATCTTTTAAAGGAATAAAAATTATTAGTGGTCCGAATGAATCGAGAAACATGCAAATTATTAATGGGCAAGTTTCGGGTTCTTTAACATATTCTTTTATTGCAGTTGCTTCAAATCTTGGTAAGGCTCAAGTTGGTGTTGCAACAGTTAATTATAATGGGTCAAAACTTAGAACTAAACCACTTACAATCAATGTAATAAAGGGTTCATCAACTCAAAAACAAGTTGATAGTAAATTAGGAATTAGCAAGGAAGAATTAAATAAAAATGTATTTATTCGCGCAATACCAAATAAATCAAGAATTAGCCAAGGGGAGCAGCTAACTGTAAGTTATAAGCTTTATACTAAATTAAATATTTCATCACCACAAATTTCTAAACTACCTACATTTAGTGGTTTCTGGTCGGAAGATTTGGCAACTTCTCAAAATATTCAATTTAAAATTGAGATGTATAAAGGTGAAAGATATAGATCTGCAGTAATTAAAAAAGTTGCCCTATTTCCAACAAAAAGTGGAAATTTAGAGCTCACTCCATTTGAACTAAAAGTTCCGGTATTGGTAAAATCCAAAAAAGGTAGAAATGATATTTTTGACGATTTTTTTAATGATTCATTTTTTGGAAGAACGGAGACTATTGAGCATATTGCCAAATCTAATAAAATTAAAGTTAAAGTAGATCCGCTGCCAAATACAAATATCGATTCATTTACCGGTGCTGTTGGTAACTTTAAGTTTTCTGTTCAACTTGATAAAAAAGATGTTGAATTAAATGAAGCCATTACGGTAAAAGCTAGAATTTCCGGCTCCGGAAATATATCCCTTATAAAATTGCCTGAAATTAAGCTGCCAACCGGTTTTGAGAAATATGAGCCCAAAACCAGTGAAAATATTAGTAGAAAAAATATTGTTTCAGGAAGGAAAGACATTGAATTTATTATTGTTCCTCGAATTCCAGGAAATAAAGAAATTCCTCCCATGGAATTTACATACTATGATCTGAAGAAGAAGAAGTATGTTACTCTTAAATCGGAATCTTTTTCAATTATTGTAAAAGAGGGTGAAGCTGGATATGTACAAAATGGAGCAGGTTATACGAAAGAAGATATTAAACTTTTAAATGAGGACATAAGGTTTATAAAAACTTCATCTTTTGATTTTATTAAAAGAGAAGATATTGCTAATGTGAGTATACTTTTTATTTTCGGACTTATTTTCCCTCTTGGTGGACTACTTACATTATTAGTAATTCAAAAAAGACAGAATAAGCTTGCAGGTAATATCTCTCTTCTAAAATTCCAACAAGCTGAAAAAAGTGCTAGAAAACATTTAAAAAATGCAACGAAATCAATGGAAGCCAACGATTTAGCAAATTATTATAATTCATTATCATTGGCTTTATTTGGATATTTGGGGGATAAATTATCGATCCAAAATGCCGATTTTACATTAGATAGAGCTATTGAAAAATTAAAAATTAATAACATTGATGAAACACTTATCAGCAGAATAAAAAGTATCTCAGAAAAATGTGAATTTGCGAGATTTGCACCTTCAAGCGTTGGAAATGATAGTGATGGGGAAATATTTAGTAATGTCGAAAATATAATTCAAGAGATAGGATCAACTGTTCAAATAAAAAAATAGATTTATATGTTTTATAAGAAATTTTTTCTCATAATTATTTTCCTAATATCTGGTTTACTTGAAGCTCAAGACTTAGAAACCTTGATGAAAACCGGAAACGATTTTTTCCAGAATAAACAATATTCTGAAGCAATAGAAAGTTATGAAGCTATTATTAAACAAGGATATTTGAGTGGTGATTTATTCTATAATTTAGGTAATAGTTATTTTAGAACCGGTGAAATTGGTAAAGCAATTCTATATTTTGAAAAAGCCCTTAAAATATCGCCAAGTAATGAAGACGCAGCTTATAATTTAAAAATTGCAAATTCCAGAACAATTGATAAAATTCAGGAAATTCCCCCGCTGTTTTTTATAAAATGGTGGAATATTTTATTAACGACGTTCACATCAACAGGATGGCAGATAATTATTTTTATTTTTTACATTCTACTGTTAACTTGTGTTGCATTGTATTTTTTGGTGCGTAATCTTCAAATTCAAAAGTACTCTTTCATTTTTGGAGTATTAAATGGATTTGCTGTTTTCCTTGCCGTGATTTTATTTTTCTCAAGCTTATCTAGAGAATCTTCAAATGATCATGGTATATTACTACAATCTGTAGCTACAGCTAAAATATCACCCGATAATCAAAGTAATGATGCTTTTGTAATTCATGAAGGAATCAAATTTAAAATTGAGGATGAAGTTAATAATTGGGTGAAAATAAAATTATCCGATGGTAAAATTGGCTGGTTACCAACCAATTCGTTTGAGATAATATAATTGAATTTTATGTCATTTTGAATCCCAATGGTTTTTATTGGGTGAGAAATCTCTTTTAATAAGATATCTCAATCGCAAAAACACTCATTCGATATGACAAAAATTTCATTTCGTGTAAAAGAAGTTGAATTAAAACAAAATTTAAAATAAAAAGCCCAGCTTCTAAAAAGCTGGGCTTATCTTTCTATAAAAGGGTAGTAGCTTAAACCAAACTACACTTCCATTATTTCGTCTTCTTTATGCCTAATAATCTCATCAATTTTTTTAACATGTTCGTCGGTGTATTTTTGAACATCGCTCTCAGCATCATGTCTTAAATCTTCGCTTAATTCTTTTTCCTTTTCTGCTTTTTTCAAGTGATCATTTGCATCTCTACGGACATTTCTGATGGCTATTTTTGCATCTTCCCCAAACTTTTTAACTAATTTAGCCAGTTCTTTTCTCCGTTCTTCATTTAATGGGGGAATTGGGACCTTAATATTTGTTCCATCATTGACAGGGTTCAAACCTAAATTAGCCGATAAAATCGCTTTGTCAATATCATTCACCATGTTTTTATCCCATGGAGTTATTGATAGAGTATGAGCATCAAGAACACTAATATTTGCAGTTTGATTTAATGGTGTTGCTGTGCCATAATAATCAATTTTAATTCCATCTAATAAAGCTGTAGTTGCTTTACCTGTCCTGATTTTAGAGATTTCCTGTCTGAACGCTTCAATTGATTTATCCATCCTGGTTTTTGCATCTTTAATAATTTCATTCATAATAAACCTCTAATAATTATTAACTATTTATGTTCTTCTTTAAGTCTGTTTACTTCAGTTCCAAGATTTTCACCTTTTGCTATTTTTAATAAATTATCTTCTTTGTTCATATTAAAAACAACTATTGGCAGATCATTTTCCTGACACAAACTAATTGCAGTCATATCCATCACACGTAAATTTTTATTCATCACATCTAAATAAGAAATTTCTTTAAACATTTCTGCATTTGGATTTTTTTCCGGATCGGAATCATAAACACCATCTACTCTAGTCCCTTTAAGAATAACGTCCGCTTCAATTTCAACAGCTCTTAATGTTGCAGCAGTGTCAGTGCTAAAATAAGGATGTCCGGTACCAGCACCAAAAATTACTACTCTTCCTTTTTCCATATGTCTGATGGCACGTCTTCTAATATATGGTTCGGCCATTTCATCCATTTTAATTGCAGTCATCAACCTTGTGTACATACCGGTTTCTTCAAATGCATTTTGCAAGGCCAGTGCATTTATTACGGTGGCTAACATACCCATTTGATCTCCGGTAACTCTATCAATACCTTGTTTCCCAGCATTTAATCCTCGATAAATATTACCACCGCCTATTACAATTCCAATTTCCACACCAAGTTCATGAATTTTTTTTACTTCTTTTGCAAAAAATAAAAGAATTTCAGGATCTATTCCGTAACCAAGTGAACCCATTAAGGATTCACCACTTAACTTTAACAATATTCTTTTGTATTTAATATTTTCTGACATAATTAATCCTTAATATAAAAAAAAAGGCCTTATTAAAAAATAAGACCTTGTAAAAGTTATTTATTTTCATCGCTAAGATGAAAACGGTGAAATAATTTAATTTTTGATTCCGATGAAAATTTTTGATTAAAATCTTTTAACATTTCGCCAACAGATTTAGAATTATCTTTTATTGAAGCTTGTTCAATTAAGCAATTTTCTTGAAAGAATTTATTTAATTTACCTTCTGCAATTTTATCTAAAATATGTTCAGGTTTACCTTCTTTTTTGGCAACTTCTTTATAAATTTCTTTTTCTTTGCTCAAAGTTTCCTCTGGAACATCTTCTCTTGTAACATAAGATGGTTTCATTGCTGCTACTTGCATTGCAATGTCTTTTGCAAATGAATGCATTTCATCTTTACCATCAGATGTAACATTATCAACTCGGATAAGAACACCCAATTTAGAGCCATGATGAATGTAATCTACTAAAATTCCATCATCTGCCGTATTGATAGTAAATCTGGATATTTCAATTTTTTCACCAATTTTTCCAATAATATTGGTCAATTCTTCTTGAACAGATTTATTATCATGTGAGAGTGCTAATAAAGATTCTACATCTTTTGGTTCGTTGGCTATAACAGCTTCTAATACAAAGTTAGCAAAATTTACAAAATCGTCACTTTTTGCAACGAAATCTGTTTCACAATTAACTTCAACCATAATCCCTTTAGAACTATCATCAGACATTTTTGTAAGTACTATACCTTCACTTGCTGTTCTCTCAGCTCTTTTAGCTGCAACCGAAGCTCCTTTTTTTCTAAGGATTTCAATAGCTTTTTCAAAGTCAGCATCAGCTTCAATTAAAGCTTTCTTACAATCCATCATTCCAGCACCGGTCTTATCACGTAATTGTTTAACCAATTGAGCAGTAATTGCCATGATCTTATATTCCTTCTATTTATTCAGTTTCTTTTTTTTCTTCTTTTTTTTCAGCGACTTCCGGTTTAGCTTCTTTGTTTTCTTTTACTTCTTCTTTAGCAGCCGGTTGTGCTTTAGCTTCTGCATTTTTCTTAGCACTTACATCTTTTCTTTCGCCTTTTTCATTAAACTTAACTTTTCTGATCCTTGGTTTTCCGGTTTTCTTTTCTTCTGTAGAAGCTACTTCTTGTTTTTTAAGTTTTTCTTTTTCTGCCGCTTTTTCAGCTTTTACTTCATTATATTTTTGAAGTCCTTCGATAACTGCATCGGACATAGTTTTTGTTATTAATTCAATTGCTCTAGCAGCATCATCATTAGATGGAATTAAATAATCAACCGGATCGGGATTACAATTTGTATCAACAATTGAGAAAATTGGAATATTCAATCTTAGTGCTTCATTAATTGCTATTGATTCTTTTTTAATATCGACAATGAAAATTGCATTTGGCATTCTTTTCATTGTTTCTACACCATCCAGAATTTTTCTTAATTTATCACGTTCTCTTGTTCTAAATAATTGTTCTTTTTTTGTGATTTTTTCGAAAGTACCGTCAGATTCCATTTTATCAATTTTTTGCATTCTGCTTATACTTTTACGTATAGTAGAAAAATTGGTTAACATTCCACCTAACCATCTTTCACTAACCCAATTCATTCCACATCTTTTAGCTTCTTGTGCAACCACACCTTTTGCTTGTTTTTTAGTTCCGACAAATAGTATTGTTCCACCGTCAGATACAATTTTTCTTAATTCATTAGCAGATTGCTCTATAGCGATTTGTGTTTTTTTAAGATCAATGATGTGGATTCCGTTTTTTTCCATAAAAATATATGGACGCATTTTAGGATTCCATCGACGGGTTAGGTGACCAAAATGTGCACCTGATTCAATAAGTTGGGTAAGTTCCACCTTAGACATAACAACTCCTGTTTTTCTTCTACTTTTTTCAACTTTGCCTTAGATCTCTTTTTTTGTAAGACACAGGGGGCAAATCCAAAAGTATGAATGATTGAATAAAAAAAGTGGACAAAAATTGTCCACCAAATAAAACTATCTTTTTGAAAATTGAAATTTCTTTCTTGCTTTTGGTTGGCCTGGTTTTTTACGTTCAACCATTCTAGGATCTCTTCTTAATAATCCTTCGGGTTTTAATAATGCACGTAATTCAGGATTTATTTCAACAAGTGCTCTAGCAATTCCTAATCTAATAGCTTCTGCTTGACCACGAACACCACCTCCATTAACATTTGCTAACACATCGTATTTACCTAAAGTTTCAGTAAACTTAAAAGGTGTAATAACATCATCTCTGTTATCTGCGATAGGGAAGAAGTTTTCAAATTCTCTTTTATTTACAGTTACTTTTCCTGTGCCATTTCTCAAAATGACTCTAGCAACTGAAGTTTTTCTTCTACCTATAAAAATTTTATCGGCCATTTAATTTCCTATTATATTATAAACTTAACGCTTCAGGTTTTTGAGCAGAATGTGGGTGATTAGAACCAGCATAAACTTTTAATTTCTTTATTAATTGTCTACCTAATCTGTTTTTTGGCAACATTCCTTTTACTGCATGTGTAATAATATATTCCGGTTTTTTGTCTCTTAATTCAGCAAAAGTTTTAACTTTAACACCACCAGGATACATTGAGTGAGTAAAATAGGTCTTCATTTGTTCTCTTTTACCAGTCAATTTCACTTTTTCCGCATTTACAACAATTACAAAATCACCGGTATCCATATTAGGTGTAAATATTGGTTTATGCTTTCCACGAATAATAGTAGCAGCTTTTGCAGCTAATCTACCTAATACCAGATCATTAGCATCTATTACGTGCCATTTTCTATCAGCATCTTCAGTTTTAATAAATTTAGTTATTTTTTCTTGTTTCAACTATTTCCTCCGTAAAAGAGATTTTTTTATAGCCTATAAATATATCTGAATACTTAAGAAATGTCAAGACAAGGAAAGATTAATTTATAGCGTAATAAATTGAATTTCGCTTTAATTTTTAGCTTTTATAAAAGCTAGAATTGTTCTGGGAAATGTATCGGTAGCAATAAAAAAGCCATCATTTTTATATTTTGCAATGCCTTCCCAATTTCTACTCTTATTATTAATCAATTGAATATAAATTGGCGCACGATCCGCTAATTTTACTTCATTATTCTTAATTTCAAATTCAACCAATCTCTCTACAGGATCATAATTCCAATGTGATTTCCCAATTCCATATTTTAGGAAAAGTAAATCTTTTGCCGGATTTAATTTTTCATTATCACCCGGATAAAAATAATTAATTGCCCAAAATCTTCCTGAATTATCAACGGATGTAACATCTGTGATTCTGTACTCAATGCTGGGGAATTTAATTTTAGATTGAAATCTTAACCTATTATCAAATACAGAAATTTCCGGATTATCATTTACATTTTTTCCAAAAACTTCGTAAATGGGCATTATTTTTTTATTGTAGTATAAAATTGATTCATCACTAATATTATGAAGAAAGAGAGAAGATGAATCTTTTACCATTGAATTTTTGTCTAAATCTACTTTATTTGAGGAAGAATCAATTCTGCCGCGAATTAATACCGTCTCTGTTTTTCCATCATTCATACTTTCAATAGTGAAATAGGCAGTATCTTCTATTATCGTAATTGATTCGAAACCCGAACCAAAAGTAAAATAACTTTCCAGATCGTTTAAGTTAATCGAAAAATATTTTGGTAAAATTGCAGAAGTATCGGTACCATTTAGAAAATTAGTTAATTTATATTCTTCTATATAAAATATTTTTCCCAAGTTATTCCCAAACATATTTGGGTATTGAGGCAAAAGAATTAATCTATTACCGTACCAACACAATCCGGATAATTCGGCATTTTTATTTGAAGCTTCACCGCTTAGTGGTATTTCTATCGGTTTTACTTCATTCAGAGTTTTGAAGTTATTACTAATCTTATTGAGGGAGTTTATTTTGGTTGATGAACAGGAGTAACAGACCAAAAGACCAAAAAGAACTGCAAAAGAAATAATTTGTTTTTTCATGTAGAAGTTGTAAAAAATAAACCTGACCTAATAAACACTATTAAGTCAGGATTATAATTTTATTTGAAAAGACCTTTCATACCTGGAACTTGAAACTCAGTAAAATCAGACGGAGGACCGAATAAATCATTGTTTAGTGATTGTTCTTTTACTTCCGTAGCTTCAAATCTTGATGTTTCCTCACCATCTTCATCTCGCGAAATTACAAGCAAAGGGAAAAATCCGTTGTTTTTAACATTTGAGCTCCACCCCGGAGAAAAACCACCACCCATCGGGCTGCTCATTAACATAAAATTTCCTAATTCATCCGTAACCCATGCTTCAACCTCATCTTTTTCTTCTTCATCTTTAATTATCCACTGTGCACATTCGTATTCTAAAATAGTCATCGTTTTGCCGGTGCGAAATTTCTCAAAATCAACATCTTTTATTTCTTCCTCATCTTCTTTGCCTTTATTCATACCGGTCATTCCGGGCAATTTACTAAATAAGGAATTGTCTAAATCCATATATTGTTTTTGTTCCGGCATTAAAACCAATGATTTTCCATCAGTTTTAATAAATACGGCTTCTTGGTTCTCACCCATTTCCATTCTTAAATTTTGCTCTTTAATAAAATAATCTAAGAACATAATATCATCATCGTGGGTAATCTTAAATTTGATTTTCCCCTCGAAATTGGTTTGGGCAACAGCCAAATCTGTTGGAATTATTAAAACAGCTAGTAAGATTAATGACAAAATATATTTAATCATGATTTATTCTCCTAATAAGATTTGTATTTACGGAAATTTACGAATAATTTTATTTAAAATTTATTAAATGATTTTTAAGTTTATTATTTCATGACTAGCACCAATTAAAAAAGAAAGATAGTTTATTGACAAATTTTTATTTCAGCAAGGTTGCATTCCCAAAAGAGCATGGATCTTGGGGATTTTTTCTTGAACCAATAATTTTATCGTTAATTATTGCATATTCTCAAAACGGAATGCTAATAGCTATCTGCTCATTTTTATTATTTTTAGCTTATCAACCGGTAAGCTATATAATTAAGCAAACTCCCAAATTCTTATTACCATCGGCTTATTTATACCTATTTATATATTTATTTATTGCCGGAGTAATATTTCTTTTCTTGGTTTTAAATAATGAAAAAATACATTTCTTAATTCCATTCTTGGTTGCTATAATTTTTATGATCGTTTTTAAGTTAATGGAATTCAAAAACTTAAACAGAAATATAATAGTAGAATTAATAGCCCCTATTTCCGTAACATTAATGGCAATATCAGTTGCAATCAGTGGTGGAGAAAATCTAATATTTATTATTGGATTTGCAATAGTCTTACTCTCAAGATCCATTGAAACTACTTTTTTCGTAAATAATAAATTAAAATTATTTAAAGGATATTCTTATGACAAAAAATTAGTTGATTTAATAGGAATAGTTTTTTTACTAATAATTATTGTTTTATCGCTCTATAAAGTAACACCATATTTTTCGATTTTGGCAATAGTTTTATTAATGTTAAGAGCGCACGTTGGTTTATTAGAAGGAAATAAAAATGAAAAAGTAAAAATAGTTGGTATAAAAGAGTTTATTTACGGATTTTTGTTTGTTGTAATAAATGCTGTTGGTTATTCGTTTGGCATATAAATTTTTAATTATCCGGAGTTTCGAAAATGCTAAGCAAGAAAGATTTACTTAAAAATACTATTAAGCATATAGACATAAAAGAACACAATGTTATTGATTTAGTTGATTCTATGGAAAGAATGGCTTTTTCGGCTAGAGATTTAAATAGAGCTGCAAATATTTATAATATGATGTTATCCGATAAAAACTGTGCGGTTATACTTACACTTGCCGGAAGTTTATTTAGCGCCGGACTTAAAAAAGTAGTATTTGATTTGGTTAATAATAATATGGTTGATGCTATTGTTTCTACAGGTGCAATAATGGTTGATCAAGATTTTTTTGAAGCTCTTGGATTTAAGCATTACATAGGTACTCCTTTTAGTGATGATAATAAACTTAGAGAAATGAACATAGATAGAATTTATGATACGTATATAGATGAAGATGAATTAAGAATCTGTGATGATACAACTGCAGAAATTTTTGATGATCTGGAAGCCCGTCCATATTCATCCAGGGAATTATTATATGAGTTTGGAAAATATCTTGATAATAATGGCGGTCCAAAAGTAGATGATAGTGTAATTTATGCTGCCTACAAAAATAATGTTCCGATATTTGTTCCGGCTTTTTCAGATTGTTCGGCTGGATTTGGAATTGTGATGCATCAGCATAGAAATCCTAAGAAACACTTATCGTTCGATTCCGGGAAAGATTTTTTAGAACTAACTAAAATAAAATTGAACAGTGAAGAAACCGGTATTTTTATGATCGGTGGCGGTGTACCAAAGAATTTTACCCAAGATATTGTTGTTGCGGCTGATATACTTGAAGAAAATGCCCCAATGCATAAGTATGCTATTCAGATTACTGTTGCTGATGAAAGAGATGGTGCTTTATCAGGTTCGACACTTAAAGAAGCAAGTTCCTGGGGAAAAGTTGAAACAACATTTGAACAAATGGTATACGCAGAGGCTACACTAGCAATGCCATTAATTACTGGTTATGCCTATCACAAACATGCTTGGGAAGCCAGGAAATCAAGGAATTTTCAAAAACTATTCTTATAATTTATTTAATAGTGTTTTTGGTTTAACTATTTCATAAAAATCATTTTTTTAGTCTCAATAAATTCACCTGATTGTAGTTTAAAGTAGTATACCCCGGATGACAAATTAGTCCCTTCAAAGTTAATAGTATAATTACCTACATTGACTATTTTATCTAGCAAGATTTTTACCGTTTGACCCAAATTATTGTATACAGCTAATTTGGTTTTTCCACTTTTTGGAATACTGAAGTTTATTTGTGTAGTCGGATTAAACGGATTAGGGTAGTTTTGTTCTAATTTATACTGATTAGGAATATTTATTACTGTAAGTTCCTCAATATCTGTAATTCCAAAACTCACATAAGCTCGTATTAAATAAACATAGGTCAAACCACTAGATGAGCTAGTTAATGTATACCAACCACCCTGGCTCCCGAGGTAAGAATAACTATGATTATTTTCATCTGATTGCTCTGTAATCATAATTCTATTCGTTTGCGGATAGGTTCCCTCTATTGTAAATGCAGTTACAAAGGAATTACTCGCATCAATATTATACGATGTCAAATCAACAGTAACCCAGTTTGGCCATGGAACCGGGTAAGGATTTGGAGGAGTTTCAGAAATATTTGAGGTAACTGTTAAATCTGATAATAGTACATTACCTAATGGAGAAGGATTTTGTACTCCTGAAAATTCGTAAATTCCACCGTGCACTAAACCAGCTTGTCTTAAAGCAACTTTTATAGAATCGAGTCTCCCACCTTGTACGCCATCAAAGAATACACAAACTATATCATTTGGTGACAAAGATAATACTCCGGATGGCGGGTTTTCATCATAGGCTAATTCAACCGTACTTGCATCTCCCGATGAATTGTATGAATAACTATAACTACTATTCTGATCAGTGTTCATTATTGCAAAAGAAATTGATTTATGGGTATTTCCAAGTTCAGGAAAAGAATAATCTGTTCCGGCAGAAATTTCGTCAGTTTCCGTCTGATCGTTAAGAAGTGTTTTGATTACTTTAAATCTCAGTTTCCCGCTGCTGAAATCATTGAATTGGATAGAAAGATTTTTACCATTGGTATATGTTATGTAGTCAGAAGCAGCTTTTTCAACAACTACTGTTCCTGAGCTAACATTTGGATTTGAATTATTTAGCGGTATTACTTTATTAACGTTCTGAACCGAATATCCCCAAGCAGAATTTATACTCTTGTCATTTATAATATTCGCATTAAACCAATTTTCAAGAGATTCGGGAAATCTTAAAGATGTCGGGTTTGTTAATGTTTCAAGAGCTGAATTAATACCGGCTACTCCAACCAAACTATTTTGAACAAAATTTCGTAAGAATTCTATGCCAAATTGTTCATATATATATGTAACATATCTTGCTGCGCGAGAATAATCATTTAATACATCGTCTCCCGATCGCCAATCAAATAAATAATGGTTTGATTCATTATTAAAAAGGCTTTGATTATATATTTGATATCCGCAAATTACTTCTGAAACTAGCGAACAACCTTCGTTAAGAAAAGTAATTTGGGAAGGTTTACCTGAAGAACCATTATGATAGTTAAAATGCACCATGTGTTGAAATTCATGAGCTGTTGTACTCATTACATTATTTAATCCGTTTGTGGTGCTTAAATCGGAAGGATTAGCATCCAAATAATAGATTTCAGCCATATTGCTGTTTGAAGTTGATACTTGATTAATTGAATGGAAGTAACCGGCAATATATCCTCCGGATCCGTCATATCCGTCAACTATATCTAAAATTAGAATTATTATTTTGGAATCATTATCAACATCAGGCGGGTTTCCGAATGATTCAACTACAGTTTGGTAAATACCTTTATTATTGTCCGCAGGTGTAGAATTATCAAAAGCATCTTGAATTGCATTTACGTTACTTAAATTAACTTCACTATTCCATATTGCATCCTCAACAAAAATATAACAATGTTCACCCACAGCTCTGCATGTAGAGGAAACCGAATAGAAATTATCATTAGTAAAATTTAGTGCATACCAATCCTTCGTTGAACCAACACTGAAATCCCAGCTATCTACCTTGCTTAATTTTCTTTCTTCAAAATAATTTAGATTTTTCTTTAAAAAATCTTCAACATTATTTTCATATTTCTCAAGGAATTTTCTCGCATCAACTTTATAGGTTTTTTTTGTCCCTGAATCATCGACTTTTTTTGCTACAGTTTTTTGTGCAATGATTGGAAGGCTTAAAAAAATTATGAATAAGAAAATCAACAATTTTAATTTCATTAGTTTCTCCAAAAAGTTAAATCAAATTATTCTTCTTCAATCTTAATAACATTCAATACTGTTGTTCCAATCGAATCTATTTTGTTATCATAAAATACTTTAAACGATTTGCCCTGATTCATCATTAATTTATTCTGAGTATTATTATCGCATTTTAGAATATAAATTGTAGAATCATTGATAATAAGTCCTAATTTTGTAAAAGGCTCATTTCCTACGGTAGTAATGCGACCATTATAATAATTTGAGTTAACAAGTTTTTGATTATCCTTATTTATTTCATTATTTGGTGTTTTACAACTTAATAATAATGTAACCAATAGAAATGCAAAAACGGATAATAGGTCTTTCATTTTTCCTCCCAAAAGAAGTAAGTATATTTTCAATTAAACAATTAAAAAAAATAATAAATTAAGAAAGAAATAAATGTATTTTGTTTTTCAAAGAGGGTGATTTTGTTATTTTTATACAAACAATTATGGAGAAAAAATGTTCAACGCAATCACTTATATTGAAAGAAGAAAAGAATTAAAGAAAAACTTTAAAAAAGGAATTTTACTTTTTCTTAGCAATGAAGAATCTCCGATGAACTATGCTGATAATACTTATCACTTTAGACAAGATAGTACATTTTTATACTACTGGGGCATAAAAGAACCTGGTTTTGCTGCTGTAATAAATATGGAAAAAGATGAAGATATAATTTTTGGTGAGGATAGAAGTATTGATGAAATTGTCTGGATGGGTTTTGGAGAAAGTGTGAAAGATAAAGCGCAAAAAGTTGGTGTTGAAGAAATCAAATCGTATTCGAAATTAAATGATTATTTGAACAAACACATAAATAAGAGCGTTGAAATTCATTTTATTCCTCAATACAGACAAGCAAATTTAGCCATGTTAGAAAAGCTTCTTGGTATAAATCATAACAGAATTAATGAATATTCTTCCAAAAAAATGATAAAGTCAATAATTAAACAAAGATCTATAAAGAGTAAAGAAGAAGTTAATGAAATTAGCAAGGCCGTTGATATTAGCTATGAAATGAATACCGCGGCTATGAGATTAATTACCCCCGGAATTGTTGAAAGAGAAGTTTTTGGTAAAATCGAAGGAATTGCACTTTCTAAAGGTGATGGTGTTTCTTTTCCCATCATTTTTTCAGTAAATGGTCAGATACTTCATAATCATTCACATGAAAATATTATGAAAGATGGCCAGATTGCTGTATTAGATTCCGGAGCTCAAACAACATTAGGTTATGCTAGTGACATAACCCGCACAATTCCTGTTAATGGTGTTTTTAGCGAGAAACAAAAAGAAATATATAATATTGTATTGGCATCGCAAATTAAATCAATAGAAATGATTAAACCTGGTATCAAGTTTAAAGATATTCATTTAGAAGCTGCCAGAACTACTGCAAATGGATTGAGAGATTTAGGAATTATGAAAGGTGATATTAATGAAGCGGTTGAAAAAGGAGCTCATGCATTGTTTTTCCCTCATGGTTTGGGCCACATGATCGGCTTAGATGTTCATGATTTAGAAAACTATGGCGAAAACTTTGTTGGATACAGTAAATCAATAAAAAGAAGTGATCAATTTGGCCTTGCCTATTTAAGATTAGGAAAACAATTAAAGGAAGGAAATGTTGTTACAGTTGAACCGGGCTGTTATTTTATTCCAGCTCTAATTGAGAAATGGCAAAACGAAGGAAAACATACGGAATTCATCAATTATGAAAAATTAGGAGATTATTTAGATTTTGGTGGAGTTAGAATTGAAGATGATGTGCTTGTAACTGAAAACGGTTTTGAAATACTTGGGAAAGCAATTCCTAAAACAATTGATGAAGTTCAAGAAGCTTGTACTAAATAGTAACATACTTTATTCAAATACAGAAATATGACAGAAAAATATATCCGGCTACTGAAAGAACTAAAGAAGCTGCTTCCTGCTAATCGATTATTCCATGATGATTTGCGAACCTTTGCTTACGGCACTGATGCGAGTTTTTATAGATTAGTTCCTAAAATTGTCGTTAAAGTACAATCTGAAGACGAAGTTATTTTTGTAATAAAAAAATGCAATCAGTTTAATATTCCAATTACTTTCCGTGCTTCCGGAACAAGCCTTTCAGGTCAAGCAATATCCGACTCTTTATTAATGGTTGCCGATAGATCTTGGAATCAAATAAAAATAAATGAAGATGCGACAAAAATTACAACGCAGCCGGCTGTTTTGGGTGGTAGGGCTAATCTTGAATTAAATAAGTTTAATAAAAAAATTGGTCCCGACCCTGCATCCATAAATGCTGCAACTGTTACGGGTATCGCTGCTAATAATGCAAGTGGAATGACAAGCGGGGTAATTCATAATTGTTACAATACTGTAGCAGACATGAGAGTTGTATTTGCAAATGGCTCAATACTTAACACTGCTGATGAAAAAGATAGAGAAAAGTTTATTGAAGAAAATAGGGAGCTTGTAGTTGAACTCTTAAGTATTGCCGGGGATATTAATAAGGACTCTTCGCTATTAGAACGGGTTGTAAAAAAATATAGTATTAAGAATACAACAGGTTATAGTGTAAACTCATTTGTAGATTTTCAGGACCCAATCGAAATAATTAAACACTTAATGATTGGTTCCGAAGGCACATTGGGATTTATTTCGCAAATTACTTTAAAAACAATTCCATCCTTACCAAATAAAGCAACATCACTTATTCTATTTCCAGATGTAAAAACAGCTTGTTCGGCTATCCCGGTGTTAAAAAAACTGCCCGTGGATGCCGCTGAAATTATGGATAGAGCTTCCCTTAGGGCAGTTGAAAATAAAAAAGGTTTACCAGGATATTTAAAAGATCTTGATAAAAATGTTTCGGCTTTATTAATAGAGACCTCTGCAATAAATTCAGATCATCTTAGTCTGAATATTGATAAGATTGAGTCAGCATTAACAGAAATTGAGACAGTGAAATCAATTGAGTTTACTGATGATCCGACTAAATATTTGAAGTTATGGAATGTTAGAAAAGGACTATTCCCATCGGTAAGTAAAGCCAGACCTTCCGGAACTACTGTAGTGATTGAAGATGTGAATTTTGATACATCAAAATTGGCAAATGCTGTTACCGATTTACAAAAATTATTTGATAAACATAATTACGAAGATACAATAATTTGGGGACACGCTCTTTCCGGCAATATTCATTTTGTATTTGCACAAGACTTTAATAGGGAATTTGAAATTAAGCGGTACCAAAAATTAATGAATGAGGTAGTTTTATTAGTTATTGAAAAATATGATGGATCTTTAAAAGCAGAACATGGTACCGGCAGAAATATGGCCCCGTTTGTTAAATATGAGTGGGGTAGTAAAATCTATGAATTGATGTGCAGAACAAAAAAAGCATTCGATCCAACAGGAATATTGAACCCAGGCGTTTTAATAAATGATGATGAAGATATATATATCAAAAATTTAAAACCTACTCCAATTGTTAACGAGATTATTGATAAATGTATTGATTGTGGATTTTGTGAAAATAATTGCCCATCAAAAAATCTAACTTTAACACCTCGTCAAAGGATTTCCGTCTGGCGTGAAATTCATACCATTGAACGCAATAAGATCAGTAATCCCCAGTTAAGTAAATTAAAAAAATCATATACTTATTTTGGGGAAGAAACTTGTGCCACAGACGGACTTTGTGAATTAAGCTGTCCCGTTGATATTGATACAGGTAAACTTGTTAAAGAAATTCGTAGTCGAAATATATCAGTTTACGCAAATTTTCTGGGAAATTTTATTAGAAAGAAATTCAGTTTTATTACGTCTTCTTTAAAATTAATTTTAAATATCATTTTTGTTGTTAGAAAATTACTTGGCGATAAAATATTTGGTTTTATTGCTAAATTATTTAGATCTGTTACTAGAGGAATAATTCCTCAATGGAATAAATATCTACCAAAGGGAAATAAAAGCAAATTTAAAAACGACATTATTGATGAAGAAGAACAGGCGGTTGTTTATTTCCCTAGCTGTATTAGCAGGTCTATGGGCATATATTCAAAAAGTAAATATACCGATGACCAAACTTCGGTAATGAAAAGATTATTTAATAAAGCAGGATATAAAGTAATCTATCCTAATAACCTGAAATCATTGTGTTGCGGGATGCCTTTTTCTAGCAAAGGATTTATAATTCAGGGTGATCAAAAAGCTAATGAACTATTGGATGAACTTAATCTTGTTAGCAACAAAGGAAAGATACCAATAGTGTTTGATACCAGCCCTTGTGTCAAAACCTTTAATAGCTATCTTAAAAAGAATAATATCGAGTTAAAAGTTTTTGATAGCGTTGAATTTATTGCCGATGAAATAATTGATAAATTAGAAATTATTAAGAAGAATGATAAAATAGCAATACACTCAACCTGTAGTTCTACAAAAATGGAATTAACAGATAAGTTAATTAAAATAGCAAATGATTGTGTAGAAGAAGTTTTTGTGCCTGAAGAGATTAACTGTTGTGGCTTTGCAGGGGATAGGGGATTTTCACTTCCGGAATTGAACGAATCAGCGCTAAAAAATTTAAATGCCATAATAAAAGAAAATAATTGTTCATCGGGATATTCTACAAGCAGAACTTGTGAGATTGGTTTATCGGCAAATAGTGGTATTGAATATAATTCTATTATTTATTTAGTTGATGAATGCAGCGAGCCAAGAAACGAATCCGACTAATATATTTCTTGTGAAGTGATCCTTTTGGAGTTTTCTTCAAAAAAGTATTTTTCATTACCCATCAAATCTTTTAAAGTTAGTCCGTTCATTACATTATCAATTGAGTTCTGTATAATTTTCCAAAATGAACGAATTGAGCAGTCCGGAGTATGGGTACATAAAGTTAATTCCGGTGAATGAGTTTCACAGAAAGTCGATTCGAAAAATTTACTTCCTAAAACATTCATTACTTCGCCAATAACAATTTCATTAGGATTTCTGGCAAGTGTATAACCACCGGTTCTGCCCCTTTCACTTTCTAAGAAACCACCTAATCTAAGAATACGAAGTATTTTGGCAACATTATGTTCGGTAATTTTTTCTTTATTACTTATTTCTGGTATAGTTAGGCCGCTTCCATTTCTGTGGGCATAACCTAACCGTACCAAAAGCCTTAATCCATATTCTTCTTGAGAAGTAAATTTCATTGTTATAGTTTCAAATTCTCAATAAATTATTCTGTATCATTTAATGGGATTTTCGATCCACACATCTTTGCATGAACCAATTTATCATATTTTTCTTTTGAAATTGATGGTCCTTCATTATTACAATATTCATTAAACACATCTTGTAAAAGTCCGCCTATTTGCTCAGGTGATCTTCCTTCAATATGATGGCGAGGGAGCATAAATACCACTTCTCCATTTTTTATTAACGCTGCAGATGGGGAAGAGGGAGGAAATTTTGATAAATATTTTGATCTTACAGTTTCAACTGCAGCCTTGTCCTGTCCGGCAAATACTGTAACAATATTGTCAGGAATCTTATTTCCTTGAAGGGCTAGTGAAACACCAGGTCTAGCACTTCCGGCAGCACATCCGCAAACAGAATTAATAAAAACAAAAGTTGTTTCATTGTTTTGCTTAGATAAATGTTCATCAACTTGCTCAGTAGTAGTTAATTCCTTAAATCCAACATATACCAATTCATCTCTCATAGGCTGAACGGCTGTTGGATCGTACATTGGTGAATTCATATTTATTTCAAACATTTTATACCTTTCGTTGATTTTATAAAAAACCTAAATTTAGTTTGGCTTCATCACTCATCATATCTTTATTCCATGGTGGTTCCCAAACTAATTCAACATTAACTTCATTAACATCTTCAATTTCTTTCACCTTTTGTCTAACCTCTCCTGGCAAACTTTCAGCTACCGGACAAGCAGGTGAAGTTAGAGTCATAATTAGTTCTACATCAGCATTATCTTTTACTTTAACGTCATAAATCATACCTAGTTCATAAATATTAACAGGTATTTCCGGATCATATACAGTTTCTAAAACTGAAATTATTTTTTGTTCTAAATATCCTTTATCAACCATTTAAATTCCTATGAGAACATTTTTTTTACTTTTATTAATGCATCGTATAAATTATCAACTTCTTCAAGCTTATTATATATTGAAAATGATGCACGTGCCGTAGCCGGAAGGCCAAAACTCTTAATCAATGGCATGGTACAATGATGTCCGGTTCTGATTGCTATTCCATTTGTGTCTATTATTGTTCCAATATCATACGGATGAATTCCATCTACCACGAAAGAAACTACCGAAGCCTTATTTTCTGATGTGCCAATTATTCTCAGCCCTTCTATTTCACTTAGCTTTCTTGTAGCATATATTAATAATTCTGCTTCATGATTCGTAACTTCTTCTCTGTCAAATGCTGATAAATAATCTATAGCGGCACCCAAAGCTATTCCACCAACTATATTTGGAGTACCCGCTTCAAATTTCTGAGGTAAATCATCATAAGTTGTCCCTTCAAAACTAACTTCTCGTATCATATCACCACCACCTTGGAAAGGCGGTAGTTTGTCTAGAAGTTCTGTTTTTCCGTATAGGACTCCTATACCGGTAGGTCCAAAAACTTTGTGTCCTGAGAATACGTAAAAATCACAATTCAAGTCCTGCACATCAACCTTTGTATGCGGTACAGCTTGTGCACCATCTAAAAGAACAGGGATATTATAACTATGCGCAGTATTAACTATCTCTTTAACAGGATTGATAGTTCCCAAAGCATTTGATATATGAACCACAGAAACTAACTTAGTTCTCTCATTTATTAATTTTTCAAACTCCTCAAATAAAAACTCACCCTTTTCATTAACCGGAACAACCTTAAGTTTTAAGTTCATTCTTTCACACAATAATTGCCAGGGAACAATATTGGAGTGATGTTCCATATATGAAATAATTATTTCATCACCTTCTTTAAAATGTCCACCGTTGCCTAAAGAATAAGCTAAAAGATTTATCCCTTCTGTGGCACCTCTAACAAAGATAATTTCAGACACACTCATTGCATTAAGAAATTCTTTAACTTTTAACCGGGCTCCTTCGTAAGCGTCCGTAGCTAATTCGCTTAAAAAATGTAAACCCCTATGGATATTGGCGTTTTCATAAGTATAATAATTTGATATAGCATCAATAACACTTTGCGGTTTTTGAGAAGTTGCAGCATTATCTAAGTAAACAAGAGGTTTACCGTTAACTAATCTTTTTAAAATTGGAAAATCCGCTCTTACTTCATCAACATTGAATTTTCGATAACTTTTTCCAAGTTTTGGAATAGTTTGTATTTCTGTGTCAAAGTTCATTAAAATTCTTCTCTATGCAAATGTTCAAAAATTGTGTGGTTAACTTTCTCTTTCAATGGATTGATTTTTATTTCACTAACAACATCATCAACAAAAGCTCTTATTAACATTGATCTTGCTGATTCTTCGGGTACTCCCCTTGATCTAATGTAGAAAAAGGCTTGTTCATCAAGTTTTCCTACCGTTGCACCATGAGAACATTTTACATCATCAGCATATATTTCGAGTTGGGGTTTAGCATCAATGCTGGCATCATTAGAGAGTAACACAGATTTATTAGATTGAAACGCATTAGTCTTTTGAGCAATTTGATTTACTAATATTTTCCCTGAAAATACTCCTCTTGCTTTATCATCTAAAATACCTTTATATAATTCATTGCTTTCACAATTTGGCTTTGCATGATCTATAAATGTGTGATGATCAATATGTTGATCTTCATTTCCCAGGTATAAACCATATAAATGTAATTCAATATTTTCGCCGTCCAGTTTAGTATTTATATCGTTCCTAGCAATCTTTCCGCCAAAGGAAAGTGAAAAATGATTAAATACACTCGATTCTTTTTGAATTATATCAGTTTTATCAATATGGAATGCATCATTAGTTTCATTTTGGATTTTATAAAATGTAACATTTGCGTTTTCATCGACTGATATTTCTGTTAAAATATTAGTAAAATATTCAATTTCGGTCAGCCCAATATATTCTGTAATAATTTTGGCTTCAGAATGTTCTTCCGCAATAATAAGGTTTCTGGGTTGAATTAAAGTTTTACTTTCATCAGATATTGCTATATTTAGCACATGAATCGGTTCTTCAATTAGTTTATTTTTTGGTAAGTAAACTACTAAACCGTCATATGTAAAAGAATTATTCAGCAAATTAAACGAATTATCTCTACCACCATTCATTGAAATATATTTTTTGATAAATTCGGAATTTAATTGGGTTTGATTATAAAAACTATCAACAATAACACCATCTGGTAATTTCCCAATTGAAGATAAGTTTGGGTCAAAAATTCCATTTATAAATACTAATAAATGTGTTTCAAGATTAGGAATTTTATAAGAATCAATTTCATCGAGTATTTTATTCTCGTTAGCAAGTAATGGGGAGGGGATAAATTCATGTTTTAATATTGGTGAAACACTAGTGTATTTCCACTCTTCATTTTTTTTAGTAGGAAATTCAGATGAATCGAAATCATTCTTTGCATTTTTTCTTAAAGAATTTAATGAATCAGTACCAATTACTTTTTCAAATTTATTGTAATTATCCAAATACCATTTCTTAATATTATCTTGGCTCATAGTTTTCTCCATTCAATTAAACAGCGACCGGCTGTTCTTTAATTATCCAATCATAACCTTTTTCTTCCAGCTCAAGAGCGAGTGATTTATCACCCGATTTAACAATTTTTCCTTTATAAAGAACATGAACAAAATCCGGTATTATATAATCTAATAATCTTTGGTAATGAGTAACCAGAATAACAGCTTTATCTTCAGCTTTAAATTTATTTACTCCATGTGCAACAATTTTTAATGCATCAATATCTAATCCGGAATCTGTTTCATCCAAAACGGCCAGTTTTGGATCTAGCATTAACAATTGTAAAATTTCATTTCTTTTCTTCTCTCCGCCAGAAAATCCTTCATTTACCGAACGGCTAATTAAGGAGCTATCCATTCCTAATACTTCTGATTTTTCTTTAATAAGGTTTAGAAAATCTTTTGCAGAAATTTCTTCTTCACCATTATGTTTTCTTATTTCATTAAGTGCTGTCCTGAGGAATACGGAATTACTAACACCCGGAATTTCTATTGGGTATTGGAAGGCTAGGAACAGTCCCTCTCTTGCTCTTTCATCAGGCTCCATCTCTACAATATCTTTTTCTTTAAATAAAATTTCACCTTCGGTAATTTCATAGGCTTCATGACCGGCAAGTACGTTTGCTAAAGTGCTCTTTCCTGAGCCATTCGGTCCCATAATCGCATGTATTTCTCCCGGATTTACATCGAGATTGATACCTCTTAGAATCTCGTTCCCTTCAACATTTGCGTGAAGATTTTTAATCTTAATCATTTAATTTCCCTTTATTCTTTATTTTCAATTTCTTTATGTCTTTGTCATTCTGAATTCCGTATTGTGGAATGAAGAATCTCTGTTTAAAAGATATTTCGCTCCACTCAGCATAAATATTACCTTTATCTTGATACTTTATTCTTGTGTCTTTCTTTAACCCACACTACCTTCTAGACTGATAGCTAGAAGTTTTTGGGCTTCAACGGCAAATTCCATAGGAAGTTCATTAAAAACTTCCTTGCAAAATCCGTTTACAATCATATTTACAGCATCCTCAGTAGTAATTCCTCTTTGATTCAAATAAAAAATTTGATCTTCACCAACTTTAGAAGTAGTAGCTTCATGTTCTACAGTTGCTGTTTTATTGTCAATTTCCAGATAGGGAAATGTATGAGCTCCACATTGATCACCCATCAACATTGAATCGCACTGGGAAAAATTCCTGGCATTATTTGCTTTTTTACCAACCTTTACAAGTCCACGATACGAATTATTGCTTCTTCCTGCGGAAATACCTTTTGAAATAATCGTGCTTTTTGTGTTATTTCCTAAATGAATCATTTTGGTTCCTGTATCAGCCTGTTGAAAATTATTTGTGACTGCTACAGAATAAAATTCCCCAACGGAATTGTCACCTTGGAGAATACATCCTGGGTATTTCCACGTTACGGCCGATCCTGTTTCAACTTGAGTCCATGAAATTTTTGAATTATTACCTTTGCATATACCTCTTTTAGTAACAAAATTATAAATGCCTCCCTTACCTTCTTTATCTCCAGGGAACCAATTTTGAACTGTTGAATATTTGATTTCAGAATTTTCCATAGCAACAAGCTCAACAATTGCAGCATGTAATTGATTTGTGTCTCTCATTGGAGCTGTACAACCTTCCAAATAACTTACATAACTATCGTCATCTGCAATAATAAGTGTTCGTTCAAACTGACCCGTGTCTATTGCATTTATTCTGAAATATGTTGAAAGCTCCATCGGGCATCGAACACCTTTAGGAATATACACGAATGAACCATCGCTAAATACAGCAGAATTTAATGCTGCAAAATAATTATCGGTTTGAGGAACTACAGAACCGATATATTTTTTTACTAAATCAGGGTGCTCCCGAATTGCTTCGGAAATGGAGCAGAAAATAATTCCTTTTTCGGCCAAGGTTTCTTTAAATGTAGTTGCAACCGAAA
>Ga0209633_10000790_pt1 | contig 34902 bp, 35 predicted proteins | sample Cruoilmetagenom1_FD_187290 | JGI IMG/M metagenome (GOLD analysis project Ga0209633, IMG submission 187290) | Oil polluted marine microbial communities from Coal Oil Point, Santa Barbara, California, USA - Sample 1 (SPAdes) (version 2) | ecosystem: Environmental > Aquatic > Marine > Oil seeps ...
GCTGCTGGCAAACCAGCAATATTACGACGCAACCTCGGTAGCAAACTGATTAAAATGGTTTATGACACATCAGAGAATGCTAAAGAACCTGTCAAAATTGTTGATACCGATATTGATACACGAGGTTTTTACTCACTTACTGATGATGAAATTGAGCATCTATCTAGAATAGCAGTTACCATTGAAGAGCATTATCAGCGCCCGATGGATATCGAATGGGCTAAAGATGGTCTAGACGGTCAGCTTTATATTGTTCAGGCTCGTCCCGAAACAGTTCAAAGCCGCGCAAGTAAAGAAATTAAACGTTATTCGCTGACTCAAACTTCAACTGTCTTGGTTGAAGGCCGTAGTATTGGTCAAAAAATAGGCTCAGGCCCTGCTCGCCTCATTAATAGTATTGCAGAAATGGACCAAGTCAAAGCTGGCGATGTACTCGTCACCGACATGACAGATCCTGATTGGGAACCCATCATGAAACGTGCATCAGCGATTGTCACCAATCGTGGTGGAAGAACATGTCACGCTGCAATCATCGCACGTGAACTTGGAATACCTGCCGTTGTAGGCTGTGGTGATGCGACTGATAAAATTACACCCGATCAAACTGTCACCGTTTCTTGTGCAGAAGGTGATACTGGATTTATTTACCAAGGCATTTTAGATTTTCAAATTGATACCATTAATTTGGATACCATGCCCGACATTCCCGTTAAAGTGATGATGAATGTTGGCAACCCAGACAGAGCGTTTGATTTTGCAGCCATTCCTAATGATGGCGTGGGCTTGGCACGATTAGAGTTCATTATTAATCGAATGATCGGTATTCACCCGAAAGCATTGTTGGAGTTTGATCAATTACCAGATCATCTTAAAAACGTCATCAGCAAACGTACGTCATGTTATGAAAACCCTATTGATTATTATATTAAACGTCTAGTGGAAGGTATTTCTACTATCGCTGCGGCCTTCTCGCCTAAATCTGTTATTGTCCGAATGTCTGACTTTAAATCCAACGAATATGCAAATTTGATCGGTGGTGATCGGTATGAGCCTGAAGAAGAAAACCCCATGCTTGGATTTAGGGGCGCTTCTCGTTATATTTCTGAATCATTTCGTGAATGCTTTGATATGGAATGTGAAGCCTTAAAATTTGTCCGTGACAAAATGGGCTTAAGCAATGTTTGGGTTATGATTCCGTTTGTTCGGACACTTGATGAAGCTCGCCAAGTTACAGAATTGTTGAAAGAAAATGGCCTTGAAAGTGGAAAAAATGGCCTCAAACTTATTATGATGTGCGAGTTACCTTCAAATGCCTTAATGGCCGATGAATTTTTAGAATATTTTGATGGGTTCTCAATTGGTTCAAACGACTTAACTCAACTAACCCTTGGACTTGACCGCGATTCTGGTCTTATTGCTTCTTTATTTGATGAGCGTGACCCTGCCATTAAGAAATTACTATCTATGGCTATCGAAGCATGTCGCAAGCAAAATAAATATATTGGAATTTGCGGCCAAGGTCCTTCCGATCACCCTGATTTAGCAAAATGGTTAATGGAACAAGGCATTGAAAGTGTTTCATTAAACCCTGATAGCGTTGTTGAAACTTGGATGTTTATGGCTGACCAAAAAATTCAGGATTAGAGAGTTAAATATGAGCATATCAACATTCAACCCACCCATTCGCACACTTATGGGCCCAGGCCCTTCTGATATTCATCCCCGTGTATTATCAGCACTGGCTCGACCTACTATTGGTCATTTAGATCCTAGCTTTGTTGCCATGATGGATGAGATTAAAACATTATTACAATATGCTTTTCAAACAGATAACCAATTAACGTTTCCAGTATCAGCACCTGGTTCTGCTGGTATGGAAACTTGTTTTGCTAATCTACTTCAAGCAGGTGATACCGCCATTATTTGTCAAAATGGTGTTTTTGGCGGGCGAATGAAAGAAAATGTCGAACGTTGTGGCGCCACTGCTGTTATGGTCAAAGATGAGTGGGGGCATGCTATTGACTCCCAGAAAGTTGAGGATGCTCTAAAAGCACATCCCGAAGCAAGCTTATTAGCTTTTGTGCATGCTGAAACCTCCACTGGTGTGCTTTCTGATGCAAAAACACTCTCTGCATTAGCTCATCAATATGATTGTTTAAGCTTAGTCGATGCGGTAACTTCCTTAGGAGGCACACCACTTTATGTTGATGACTGGGGTATTGACGCTATCTACTCGGGGACACAGAAATGCCTCTCTTGCGTCCCTGGCTTGTCGCCTATTAGCTTTAGCGAACGCGCTCAACAACATATTAAAAAACGCCATCAAAAAGTACAAAGTTGGTTTCTGGATTTAAGTCTTGTTATGGGATATTGGGATAGTGAAGGTGGCCGATCTTATCATCACACAGCACCCGTCAATAGCTTATATGCTCTCCATGAATCCCTCTTAATGCTTAAAGAAGAAACACTGGAAACTGCCTGGCAAAGGCATCATCACCTACACGATGCTTTAAAAGCGGGTTTAGAGGCTATGGGGCTTAATTTCATTGTGCCTGAAGCATCTCGCCTCCCCCAACTAAATGCTGTCAGTATCCCGGAAAATATTGATGAAGCAATAGTTAGAAAACGATTACTACATCAGTACAATCTTGAAATTGGTGCTGGACTGGGTTCTTTGGCTGGAAAAGTTTGGCGCATTGGCCTTATGGGACAATCTGCCACACCAAGGAATGTATTATTTTGTTTGGCCGCACTTGAATCCGTTTTATACGATATGGGCGCTAGTATTAATAAAGGTTCCGCCCTAGCCGTCGCACAGAAAATAACATTTGGAGCAACACTATGAAAAAACTATTCATCCTATTACAGTACCTGCTTCCCCAACATTTCCTTTCAGCTATTATGCATAAATTAGCTCGATGTGAAGCCAGTTGGTTTAAAAACTTCCTCATCAAATTATTTATTAAGCACTACACAGTGAATATTCAGGAAGCTGAGCAACCTGACCCAGAGTCCTATGAAAGTTTTAATGCTTTTTTTACACGCTCTCTAGCCCCTGAAGCACGAGCTCTTGAAGATGACACGTCAACTATTGCTAGCCCTGTTGATGGAACTGTTAGTCAAATTGGCACTATCTCAGATGGTGAAATATTTCAAGCTAAAGGTAAGTCCTTCAATTTAGCAGCCTTATTAGGTTCAGAACAAATGGCTAGTCAATTTGAAGAAGGACACTTTAATACAATTTATTTATCTCCCAAAGATTACCACCGAATTCATGTCCCGATGGATAGTACATTAACAAAGATGCTACATATCCCCGGTAACTTATTCAGTGTTAATCCAACAACTGTTCATGGTATTGATGAGTTATTTGCTCGGAACGAACGTGTCATTGCATTTTTTGAGACATCTGTAGGCCCGATGGCAATGGTTATGGTCGGTGCTATTTTTGTTTCTAGCATTGAAACCGTTTGGCATGGTGAGGTCACTCCACCTCGTCACAACCAAATTCGCCACTGGAATTACCTGCATAAAAGCCTAAATTTTAAAAAGAATGATGAAATGGCTCGCTTTAATATGGGATCAACCATTGTTTTACTTTATGGTAAAAACAAAGTCACATGGGCAGAAAACTTAGTGGCTGGCAACACTGTTTCGCATGGCCAAGTGATTGGTCACTTAAGCACTCAATAACGTCCTTATGAGCCATACAAAAAACACAGGAGTTATTGTGTGGCTCATCATTTATTTTAATACATTTATTTGGTCAGCCATCGAACCGATGGATTACCTCACGTGGTTTCTAGAAGTCTTACCAGCAATCATTGCACTTTTCGCACTAGCCTATACCTATCACCCCTTTCGATTGACAACATTAAGTTACGTTTTAATACTTTTTCATTGCGTCATTTTAATGATTGGTGCCCACTATACATATGCTGAAGTCCCTTTATTTGACAGTATCGCGCACTTACTCGATTTAAAAAGAAATAATTATGACAAACTGGGACATTTAGCCCAAGGATTTGTACCCGCTATCATTGCCAGAGAATTATTGATACGTCTGTCTGTTTTTAAAAATCAACAATGGATGAATTTCTTCATACTTTCTTTTTGTCTAGGTTTTAGTGCTTTTTATGAATTAATTGAATGGGCAGTTGCCCTTATATCAGGTGAAGCTGCTGATGCTTTTTTAGGCACTCAAGGGGATAATTGGGATACGCAATCTGATATGGCTATGGCTCTTATCGGTGCTATTGCAGCTCTAGTCTCACTAAAGAAAATACACGATAAACAATTAAATAAGCTGCCTAGGCCCGTCCAATAGGAAATGCTAATACCTCATCAATTGATCGGGCTCCTTCCATCAACATCAATAAACGATCTAAACCCAATGCAACGCCAGAACAATCAGGAAGACCCGATTCCAACGCCCCAATTAAATGCTTATCGATAGGTACTGTCTCTAACTTCTGCTCTTCTCTTTCGATAATATCTTGTTGAAAACGCTGTTCTTGTTGTTTGGCATCTGTTAACTCTTCATAGCCATTAGCTAACTCAAGATTATTAAAATACACTTCAAAACGTTTAGCGGTGACAACAGTTTTCTTATCATCAAGCTTCGCTAACATAGCCATACAAACAGGATAATCCCTTACAAAATACAGCTGATCTTTAGTTAACTGGGGTTGTATGTATTGGCTGAAAACATAATCCAACGCATTTGAGAGGCTATCACCACATATTGTTGCAGCCTCAGAATTTCCTTGTAGAGCTGCATAATTTATAAGCTCTTGTTGATTCGTAGCATGTGGGTTTATAGTTGTTATTTGCTGAAAAAGATCTTGATACGTCAGAATTTTTAGCGGAATTTTTCGTCCAAAACAGCGTATTAATAATGACAGAACTTCTTCCATCAGCTCCTCTAAATCAAACCCTACTCTGTACCACTCTAATAAACTAAATTCAGGGTTATGAAAGCGACCACTTTCAGCTTGTCGAAAAGATTTTGCTATTTGATAAATACTGCCCGCGCCAGCTGCTAACAGACGTTTCATCGCAAACTCAGGTGAGGTCTGCATATACAAACGGCGAGCCTTAGTGATATTGCCACCTGTTACTGTGGAAAAAATATCCAAATTAACATCGCAACTTGAGGCATTTGACAAAATAGGCGTTTCAACCTCTAAAACATTTTTTTCTATAAAAAACGTCCGGACTGTTTGGTAAAGTGCAGCTCGTTGATGCAAGAAAGCCACCGAACAAGTCGGTGGCCATTGATTGCTCTCTGGTATATTCAATTAAATACTAATTTTTAACTCTTGAAACATACTCACCAGTACGCGTATCCACCTTAATAATCTCATCAATCTGTACGAACAATGGCACACGGACAACAGCACCTGTTTCAAGCGTAGCAGGCTTACCCCCGCCACCCGAGGTATCGCCCTTCAAACCCGGATCAGTATCTGTTACTTGTAATTCAACAAAGTTTGGAGCAGCAACCGTCAATGGCACTCCGTTCCATAATGTTACAATACATTTATCTTGTTCTTTTAACCATTTTTTAGCCTCACCAACAGCAACCTCATCACCTGATACTTGTTCAAAAGTTTCTTCATCCATAAAATACCAAAAATCACCATCGGTATAAAGATAAGCCATCTCAGTTTCCATAACATCTGCAGCTTCAACAGTTTCACCTGATTTAAAGGTACGTTCAATAACTCTACCTGTTTTTAAATTACGAATTTTCACTCGGCTGAAAGCTGGACCCTTACCAGGTCTAACAAATTCATTTTCAATAATGGAACAAGGATCATTATCCAACATGATTTTCAGCCCACCCTTAAATTCGTTTGTACTATATGTTGCCATTATTTCCTCTTAAATTCGTTATGTATAAAATCTTGATCGATTAATTATAACGCCCTTATTGATCAAGCATTATAATTGTTTGTATGTATAGTGTAGAAGAAATATGTCCAGACCTCAGTTGGCAGCAAGAGCTAAGTGATGCGTTCACACGACTTGATGATTTATTAGACTTTTTATCAATTGATATAAAAAATTTAACCGAACACGAACGAGCCTGTAAAAGTTTCCCATTACTAGTGACTCGTAGCTATGCTGAGCGCATTAAAAAAGGTGACATCTCAGATCCTTTGCTTCGGCAAGTTTTACCATTACCCGCCGAATTACAGCAGCATTCAAACTTTAGTAATGACCCGGTTGGTGATAGCACAGCAACAGTATTGCCTGGGCTAATCCATAAATACCATGGCCGTGCTCTTATCGTAACAACGCCTGCTTGCGCTATTCACTGTCGATATTGTTTTCGCCGAACTTTTCCTTATGCAGATAACAGTGCTCACCGCTCTCATTTTGAACATATTCTTTCTCACCTTAAGTCTAACCCTGATATAGAAGAAGTTATTTTAAGTGGAGGGGATCCTCTGACATTAAGCGATCAGAGATTTAAAGAGGTCATTACAAAGATATCAGCTATTAAACATATTAGACGCATTCGTCTACATACCCGCCTGCCCATTGTTTTACCTTCAAGGGTTACCGACTTTTTGTTAGACACGCTAGTAAAGATATCTCAACCTATTATCATTGTTATTCATGCCAACCACCCTAATGAAATAACATCAGAGGTAACCCAGGCTCTCATAAAGCTCAAACATCCTCAAATCACTCTACTTAATCAGAGCGTGCTGTTAAAAGGTATCAACGATCAAGCCGATATTCTGGTAAAACTAAGTCATCGATTATTTGATGCACAGGTACTCCCTTATTACCTACACCTACTTGATAGGGTTAATGGGTCTATGCATTTTGACCTACCTCAACATGAAGCACTCACTATATACCAACATATCCAGCAAAAATTACCGGGGTATTTAGTACCTAGATTAGCCAGAGAGGAAGAAGCAATGCCCAACAAAACATTAATTAACCAATAATTTATTTATGAATATCTATCACCAGCATCTTTCATGTTTGAAAAACTGAACTAAACTGTAAAGATATCACTTCCCTAACTCTTGCAGGCCACCATGCAAATACAACACATTAACGCCCAAATATTACAGCGTTTACATCCTACCAGTAGCACTCCAGTTACCTCGATGCCTTTTAAGACAACTGCAAAGGACATAGAACAATGGAAGCAAAACATCCCTATTCTAAATACAGAAATTACAGGGAAACATTTGCAAACAGCTGCACAAGCTATATACACAAGCACCTTACCTTCTTCTGAAAAGCAATCATTAGCTGAACAGCTATATCCATTACTTGTTCAATACTATAATGAATGTAAAAATAAAGTACTCGATATAAAACTCCCCTTGAGTGAAAAAAATGATGGTTTAACTCATTTAGTGCTAGATGTTTTAGATTGCTTTTCGGACATATATATTTCCATCATTATCTCTGGCGATTTCACCCAACTTAATGAAAAAAAACAAACCCTTGCCCTATTTAGAGCAATGGAAATACTCGGGTTAGTGCAATTGTTTCTATCACTCACCTATCAAGCACCTCCTGACAGTATATGGGGAGATCTCAATACTTTATTTTTCCTTGCTGAAAAAAATAAACTTGAGTGCATTGATTGCTCAGACCAAAACAACGAATCAAACTTTGTTCAAACCATTGAAGCTAAGTTTAAGAAAATTCATTTTTTTCATTTGGCATTACCTAACCGTTTTCGTCAGCATGATATTGATATCATTTTTAAGGTTCTTGATAAAAACTCTCAGACTATCTTACTGTCCAAAGAAGCTAGTGAAGAGGATGGTTTCATCATTGATATTGACAAAGACTTGCCTCTATCATTCTTCACCGCAGACCAACAACACACACCGACAACAAGATACATTAATAACAAAATGTTAATCAGCTCTCTTTTAAATGATTCAGTTAAAAGCAGCGGTCAAGAAAACTTATCATTTGTACAGACTTTAAAATTAAGTCATTATGTTCTTCATAAGCTCTTACCCTGCTGGCAGCAGGAGAGCTCCAGACTTTTTTCTCGCCAAAAACAACAAAACGAAATTTTCATTTATCCTGGGTTCCAAAATATTATTAAACAATTATCTTCTATTACTAAGAAAAATAGCACTTCCGGCAAGAATAAAACAACCTATAAAAACAAAAGCTTAGGATTGCCCGGTATTGAGGTTATCCCCATCGAAGGAGAGCATTTTAAAAATCAGGATTTTCGAAGCGAAAAAGAGATTATTAATAAAATCAAACAAAGCCATTCTGATTTTATTCTTGCAGAAAATATCTGGGGACAGCAACAAACAAAACCTACCAACGATTTTTCAAAAATCAATGCTTCTATCAAAGACTCAAGTGCATCTGGTCTGATGTTCATTGTCTCCGCTGATACAAAGTCAATATTTAAAGCCGGTGATTTAATTGCAATCGAAAATAATCAGCAATTACAATTAGCTATTATTCGACGACTCAACAACCTCAATATCGATGGTGTATCAATCGGTGTTGAATTAATCTCTCCATCAATTCAACTTGCAGAAATATGTAATCCAGATAAATCTATTCGTTCACGTGAAGTGCTTTTTCTACCTGCAATCGAAGAAATCAAGCAGCCTGATTCCATTATTACTCTGTCATCGATAAAAAATACTCGTATGGATCTTAAGTTAAAAATTGCTCAGCAAGAAACTACTTTTTGTATCAGCAAAATGTTAGAAACAAACCCTATTTTTACTCACTACACACTTCAAAAACCTCTGAAATCAAGTTAGAGTAGGAAGCCTCTAACTTAGCTGATAAACGTTTCATGTCTTCTAAAAAACAAAAACCAGTAATATTTGCTATCGATTTTGGAGTACAACAACAGGCACTTATCACAACTGCTGTTTCAAATAGCCCGTTAGAACTGAAACTACAATTCATTCAATCTTCTGCACTTCAGGAATTCACCGGTGACTTGACATCTATTGATTTAGTTTTGCTTTATCTACCCACTATTCCCGATTCTCAAAACCTTCCCATCAATAAATCAACAGATCAATTACAATCAACTCCTCTTATTATTATTACTGATAAGATACCTGAAATAATAAAGTTGGTTGATTCAAATATTATTGATATCCGCACACTAAAACCACTTGAATTGACACTGAAATCAATCACTAGGGAACTCAACCTTCAACATCACCGCAAGCTATTTCATCACTCTCGTTTACAAGCAAAAAATGAGCACCTCCGTTTCGAAAAATTTTTAAAAAATTCTGAAGATGGCTTCGCCCTTATTCATGAGAACAAGTATTGGTCGACAAATGATGCCTATAAGAGAATTTTTAACATTTCTCCCAAAGAAGACTTGACTCATACACGTGTCACCGAATTTACCTTCTCAACCACTGAGCATCAGCAAGAATACTCTCAACAAAAAACTCTAAATACCTCACTAGCTGTACTACCTAACGATAAAATTGTTTCTGCCCTTATACAGACTCGTGACGGTAGCTCTTTTGTTACAACTATTTTTAAAACTCAGTGCATAGTGAAAAATAAGTTGTGCACTCAAATTCTTGTACATAATCCTAATGCTTGGAGTGATATTGAAAAAGGTTTTATAGATTTGCGGAGCTTTGATCATGAAACTGGTATTTATAATAAAAAATTTCTTCTTGAAGCGATCAATAATCAATTCTCAAATGACAAGCCACATGGTTTCCTAGCTATCATTTTAATTGATGATTTTCGCCACTTCCGAACACAACATTCTTTAGTTGAAAGTGATCAAATTATTATTAAGATCATTTCATTAATCAAAAAATTATATAAAGATCACGAGCTGCTGGCCAGAAGTGGTGATTCCGTTTTTAGCTTATTTTCCACTGAACATTCTAAAGAAGAATTTATTTCTCTTTGCGAGAATATTTTAAAGGTCGCCAATGAACATTTATTTGCTAACAATGAACACTATATAAATTTAACGCTTAGTATCGGCATCAGCCTGATAAATAAAAGAGTAACAACCGCTAATGAACTTGTTTCGCAGGCTGATGAAGCCTGCGATAAAGCGTCAAAAAATGGTGGGAACCAGATTCATGTTTATGAATCTATTTCAACACCTCTAACAGTTATTTCTGATGAGAAAAATAATGTTCAATTAATACAATCTGCTATTGAGCAAAATCGCCTTCAACCCTTGTATCAACCCATAGTCGATTTGAAAGAAAAGAACACTGAAAATTATGCAGTCTTATTACGCATTATTGACCAAGAAAATAATCATATTCTTCCTAATCATTTTATTTTAACGGCCGAAAAAAACGGATTAATTTCTCAATTAGATGAATGGATTCTTAAAAATACTATTCAGCAAATTAAAAAAGCATCTTTACATCATATAAAAAGAAAGTTCTTTCTTAGCTTATCCATACACACTTATAAAGATGCAAATTTTATTGAAACACTGATTTCAGAAATTAAGCTCCATGAAATTAATCCTAGTTTACTCGTATTTCAAATTAATTATGCTGATGTACAATCAAACCCAGCCGCGTTAAAGAACTTTATTTCTTTTATTAAAGAACAATGTGGAGCACAACTCGCTTTTGATCACGTTGGTTTTTCTAACATAACAAGCAGTATATTAGATGAATACCCTGTTGATTATTTAAAAATAGAGGGCGCCTTCACACAAAAATTACTCAATAATCGAGAGTCTCGTCAAACGATAAAAGATATACTTAAAATATCTCAAAAAAGAGGCATCCGCACCATCATGAAATCTGTAGAAGATGCCAATACATTAGCACTACTCTGGAACATAGGTGTTGATGCTGTGCAGGGATATTTTTTACAAAGACCTTCTGATAATATGCAATTTGATTTTTCCTTGCACGATGGCTAATCATTCATTGGCAATCCCATGTGGCACATGTCCCGTCGCTACATGTTTAATAGCAGATTCACAATGCATTGTCTGATCATCAAAAAATATATCAGCACCGAATGACTTTAGAAATTCACCCTTATCTAAACCACCCAGAAAAAGCGCCTCATCAATCCTAATGTTCCACGAGCGTAACGTTCTAACTACCCTCTCATGCGCAGGCGCTGAACGAGCTGTTACTAGAGCTGTTCTAATCGGCCCTTCCTCATCTGTAAAATGACTTTGTAGATTATGCAAGGCTGACAAAAAAGATTTGAAAGGCCCTCCTGTCATCGGTTGTTTTGCTGCTTGCTGCTCGTTTTCAGTAAAGGCTTCCAAACCTTTTTCTTTATAAATACGTTCAGATTCATCCGAGAAAATAACAGCATCTCCATCAAAAGCAATGCGTAGCTGCTCACTATCTATATGATTTCCCTTGCCTGATAAAATGGTCGCGCCTGCATAACCTGCATCTAGAGCTTTTCGAACATCCTGTGGGTCAGTCGATAAAAACAAATCAACTTCAAAAGCAGAAATATACCCATAAGGTGTCTGACCGCTCGTGAAGGCCGCTCTTTTTATATCCAGCTTATGTTCCTTTATAGAGTTGAAAATTCTTAAGCCTGTATCAGCACTATTACGAGATAACAGAATAACCTCTACCAAGGGATGCTGTAATTTATCATTGATAGCTAATAGCTTCTTCACTAACGGAAAAGCAACACCAGGCGACAAGTACTCGTCTTCACGTGCTATTTGATAAGCACAATAGGCCTCTTTCCCTTCCTTATTAAAAATTTTATTTGATTCCTCTAAATCAAACAAAGCCATCGAAGAAATGCCGATCGTTAATTTTTTTGCTGATTGCACCATATCTATTTGCCTCATTGGCCAATTTTGATCATTAAACAGTAATCTTTTTTGTTGTGCTTACGGAGTTTGCATCACCTTTAGTAGTTACCCAATTTAAAGCTACAAAAAATGCAATGATACTCAAAATTGAAGCTATAAAAAACACCCCTCTTGCACTGATACTCTCCCAAAGTAAGCCCGCCATTAAGCTACCCAACATTCCACCGGCACCAAATCCAACACTCGCATATAAAGCTTGCCCACGACCTTGATGCCCGCCTTTAAAATACTGGTGAATTAAATGAATAGATACGACATGGAAAGCACCAAATGATGCGGCATGTAATAGCTGGGCAATAACCAAAATTATCAATTCGTCAATAAACCAACCAATTAACAACCACCGTACAAAGGTAAGTGCAATACTCGTTAGTAACAAGGTACGCAACGATACAAATTTAAGTATTACATGCATTAAAAGAAATAGAATTATCTCAGCAACAACCCCCAAAGACCATAACAAGCCAACCTCTGTTGTGTTGTAGTGATTCTCATTGAGAAAAATTGAGAAAAATGAGTAATAAGGTCCATGCGAAGCTTCCATTAAGAAAACCATCGTAAAAAATGCAACAACGGATTTTTTACGTACGGCTGTCATAAAACTTATCTGTCGTTTAGTCTCTTTACTTTTTCTATCGAAAATAAATAAACAGGAAACGACAATGAATAACAAGCACACTAAAACAATAAAAGGCCAGCAATATAGCCCAACATTATCAATAACCAACCCAGATATAATAACCGTAGCAACAAAACCCAACGAGCCCCAAAGCCGGATACGCCCATAAATTCTAGTTTCAGCTCCCATCAATGAAAATGTTAATGCCTCAACTTGAGGTAACATTGCATTCCAAAAAAAACCAAAAATAAAAATAATAACGACAAAATAATAAAAATTATTTTGTAAAAAAATCAATGTAAATGAAAAAAATGAAATAAATGCTGCTAGGCGTATCATACCCAGCCTATTTCTCTTGATATCTACGATCCAACCCCAAATATTAGGTGCTACAATTTTTGTACCTTGCAAAACGGCAAAAGCTATACCGATTTGCATAGGCAAAAAGCCTAACGACTTCATATACAAGCCTAAATAGGGCATCAATACACCCAACGATGCAAAATAAAAAAGGTAAACGCTAGAAAGCCGCCAATAAGGAAGCGTATAAAAACTCATGGTAGCAACATGAAAAAACAAACATGTATCACCAAGGAATGAAGGAAATGCTGTTTAATTTAAATATGACCCGCTGGAACAACAGGAACTGTTGATTTCACATCAGCATTCTGGGCTCGATGTCTCATCAGGTGATCCATGATTGTAATAGCCATCATTGCTTCAGCTATCGGTGTCGCCCGTATTCCAACACAAGGGTCATGCCGCCCTTTCGTTATTACCTCTACAGAACGACCATCAAGATCAATAGAACGACCTGGTAGGTGCAAACTAGATGTTGGTTTCAAGGCTATGCTAGCAACAATTGCTTGTCCTGTTGAAATACCACCTAAAATACCACCTGTATGATTGCTGAGAAAACCGTTTGGCGACATTTCATCCCGAAAATCGGTACCCAGTGCATCAACACAATCAAAACCACCTCCAATTTCAACGCCTTTAACTGCATTAATACTCATTAATGAGTGCGCTAATTCAGCATCCAAGCGGTCAAATATTGGTTCACCTAAACCGACAGGTACACCTGTCGCAATAACATCAACACGAGCACCCACTGAGTTACCTGATTTTCTCAGTTGATCCATATAACGCTCAAGTTCAGGGACTTTGCTCGGATCTGGACAAAAAAATGGATTCTTATGCCTTTCTAGCAAATCAACAGCTTCAATTTTGATAGGACCTAACTGTGATAGATAGCCATTAATTAATATATTAAACTGTTCATTAAGGTATTTCTTTGCAATACCGCCTGCAGCAACGCGCATGGCCGTTTCACGTGCAGAAGAGCGTCCACCTCCACGATAATCTCGAAAACCATATTTTTGATGATAGGTATAATCAGCATGTCCTGGACGAAAACGATCTTTAATATTGCCATAATCCTTAGAGCGCTGATCAGTATTTTCTATTAACAAGGCTATCGATGTCCCGGTAGTCTTACCTTCAAAAACACCTGATAAAATTTTCACCTGATCAGCTTCACGCCTTTGCGTTGTATGACGCGATGTTCCAGGCTTACGCAAATCTAAATCGCCTTGTAAATCAGCTTCACAAAGTGACAAACCAGGAGGACAGCCGTCAACTATACAACCGATAGCGGGGCCATGACTTTCACCAAAAGAGGTGACAACAAAGTTTTTTCCAATTGAATTTCCAGACATTTTTTTATTATATCCCGTTCAGCTATTCACGTTAACCATAAACTGCTCTTTATATTGTTCCAGTTGTTGCTTAGTTAACATAAATACACCATGCCCACCTTGCTCAAAATCAATCCATAAGAAGGGTACATTGGGGTAGCAGGCTTGTAAGGCCACATCGGTGTTACCTACTTCAACATACAAAACACCTTGTTCTGTCAAATGGACATCAGCATAAGCTAGAATATGATGAACTAAATCTAAGCCTGTTTCTCCTCCATCTAGGCCCAATTTCGGCTCTTGACAATATTCTTCAGGCAAACCACTCAACTCTTCTTCACTAACATAAGGGGGGTTGCTAACTATCAAATCATACTTCTGACCTTGCAACCCCTCATATAAATTAGATTCGATCACTGACACACGGTCAGCCAGCTTATAACGGCTAACATTTTTTCTAGCGACATCCAGCGCATGTACAGAAATATCGGCTAAGTCAACGTTTGCTTCTGTGAAGACCAAAGCACTAGCAATGCCTATACATCCACTACCGCTACATAAATCTAAAATATTGTTAGTCGACGAATAATTAACCCAAGGTAAAAATTCATCGGCAATTAATTCAGCAAAAGGGGAACGCGGAACTAACACATTTTCATCCACATAAAATGGTAAGCCAGCAAACCAGGCCTCTCCTAATAAATAAGCGGCAGGAATTCTTTCATCGACACGCCGCTCTATACACGTAAGAATTTCTTTTTGTACTGCTGAGTCAATTTCATTGTCATAAACCGCCTCATCTATCAGAGGCAAATTTTTTGTCATACTAAGAACAATATAGGCGGCTTCATCGAAAGCATTATCGGTGCCATGGCCATAATAAAGCTCATGATCATTAAAATATGATTCTACATAATGAATAAAATCTATTATCGTCATTTTTTTTCCTAATTTGGTTGCCATATTACTCAATAAGCGTCTATATTCAATGAATGTATTATGTATTTTCCAATACATAACAAAATTTAACCACTCTAAATAGCTTTAAATCATTTAATAATGTCAGATAGAAACCTAACTAAAGTCGAAATAAATTCACTATTCCCTATCAGGAACCTTTCTGATAGTAAAAAACAAAAACTCGAGCGTTCTTATAAAGCAGAAGAAATTCAAGCCAAAACCGTTTTGTTTTCATCTAATGATAATGACGCAAGACAGCTTTATCTTTTAGAGGGAAAAGTTAAGTTAATCCAAAATAATCAAACCGAACGAATTATAGAAGGTGGTAACATCGAGGCAAGATTTCCATTAGATGGAAATAATCCACGACAGACAACGGCTATCGCATTAGGCCCTATCATTGTATTCTCTATTGAAAAATCCACTTTAGAAGCTCTCATCAATGATACAGCCCCAACCAGAACTTCTGAAAATATTGCTGTAACTGAAACTGATAATGAATCACTTCTTTATAATCAACTTTATTTTGAGGTTTCTCAAGAAATGCAGGCAAACCGCCTTGAAATACCTTCTATACCCGACACTGCACAAAAAGTTCGCCGGGCTGTTAGCGACCCCAATATATCTATCGAGCAAATAACTAAAATTGTCCAAGTTGACCCTGCTATTAGCGCTCAACTTATCAAAATTGCTAATAGCCCTCTCTTTAGAGGCCGAGAGAAAATAGAGTCTCTTCCCTCTGCTATTACCAGACTGGGTTTAAAAGTCATCAGCAATTTAATCACCAGCTTCACCATGAGAATGGTTTTCAATGCTAAAACTAAAGATGTAAAAATGCTTATGTCTCAACTCTGGTTACATAGCCGAGATGTCGCTTGCATCAGTGCAGTGATTGCAAAAAAGCTCAAAGGGTTCGATACTGACAAAGCAATGTTAGCAGGATTAATGCATGATATTGGAGCTATTCCCGTACTCACTCATGCTGATAAGCACCCGAATTTACTAGAAAATCCACAAGAAGTAAGCCATGCGCTTGAAAAACTAACTCCACTAATTGGCAAATCTATTCTCGAAAGATGGAACTTCACCCATGATTTTAGTGAGCTTGCCATTCATGCCGAACAATGGCACAGAGAAACCAACGAACCTGCAGACTACACTGACCTTATTATCGTTGCACAGCTCCTTAGCTTTGAAAACACATTGTTAAAAGACCAATACCCAGATGCAACAACTGTACCCGCCTACAATAGATTAGAAAAACTATTGAAGAATCCAGAAGACTCTATCCATGTTATTCGAACAGCGCAAGATGAGCTTTCAGATATTCAACAACTATTTAATTAACATGTCGGTATTACTAGGTATTTATCTTGGAAATACCTAGTAACTCTATTTTATCGACTATCAAGTCTACATCTTTAAGCCCAGCCTTAGAGCACTTGAAAAATGGGCAACAGCTAAATATTAAGATTATCGACCAATCCCCTTCGAGCAAAGAGACGATCATCCAATTAGGTAACAAGCTCTATCGAGCAACTACTAACATTAACCTTAGTATAGGTGAGAACATTAAAGTCGAGGTTCAGAAATCATCTGCGACCCTTACTTTAAATATAAAACAGCCCCAACAGAATCTTGACATCATAAGTCCTTCGTTACGTCTATTATTACCCAAGCAGTCATCTATTGAACTCTTTCAACAACCTTTAAAACAGTTGAATATATCGCTCGATAAGCGTTTATTAGGTAAAACATTAAATACAAGTGATTCACCTCTAGTCCAATTAAAAATTTTGACTGAAAAAATCATTCATAACACACCCAATAAACAGTTACTTTCGACAGCGAGCGGTTTTAAAAATGCCTTACAAAACTCAGGTCTCTTTTTAGAAACACATCTTAAACAAGCCATTTCTCAAAAAACTGATCTTCCCGCTACATCCAATACAGTCAAGCCCCTAGATCAGCGTCATAACATACCTACAGCACAAGCCTTGCTTACCCTTTCTGATCAGCTAAAAAGCACAGATACACGCTCTAACACTTCGATACAACTAGATTTGAAGGCTAACCTAATTAAACTAATTACACTCCTGAAAAATTGGCCGACTCAACAACAGAGTAGTAAAAATGAAAGCTCTCTAGCTAAGCATCAACAAAACTCTAGAACAACACATCAAACTGCTAACCAACTGCCATCAAATATTGACTCTCAAGTTAAAGAGTTATTACTTAAGGCTGAAGGTTCGCTAGCTAAAACCACCCTCAATCAACTATCGAGTCTTGCCGAACAAACACCAAACAAACAAGTTTGGCAGATTGAAATTCCTTTCTATAATAATCAGATCGATGAGACTATTTATATAAAAATTGAGCATGAAAAAAACTCCCGAAAAGCGAAAGAAGACCAGACACAGTGGAGTGTTTCTCTAGAAATTAGCCCACCTAAACTAGGCCTAATAAAAAATAAATTAACCTTGAATGGTCAACAGATAAACTCTCAGTTTTGGACTGAAAACTCAAAATCTAGCTCATTAATCCGCGAACATCTGGATTTACTTAAAGATAAGTTTATCAAAGCTAACCTTATTCCTAAGACTATTGACATCCAAAACAATCAAGGACCTATTTTTCAGACAACACCAAGCGCCCAGTCAATACTTAGGGAAAAAGCCTAATGAAAAATACTGTCAACCCACCCGACATTGCCATTGCTCTAAAATATGATGGCGAAAATGCTCCAACCATTACAGCAAAAGGTCGCGGGGAAATTGCACAAGAAATTATTGAATTAGCACTCAATAGTGACGTTCCTCTCGATAATAATCCTGAGCTTGTTAAACTTTTAAGTAGTATTCCAATTGGAGATTCAATTCCTGAAGCATTATATGTTGCCGTCGCAGAAGTTATTGCTTTTGCTTATCTGCTATCAGATAAAGTTCCCGAAGAATTCAATCAAACAGAGCTTTGATTGAATCAAAAACCTCAGCTTTTATGCAAACTAATTAACAACTTTGCTTCATCCACCGTTAAATTGCAGCGCTCAACAATTTCATCAACATCACTTCCTTCTTGGGCTAATTTAACTGCACCCTGAAATTCTTGTAGATATTCATGTGAATCATGCTCTTCCAACTCATCCAGTCGTTCAAGTATCTTCCTGACTCTTCGCTCTGAACTAACAACACGTTCATCAACACCTAAACCACTTGTGCATAATGCTGATACATCGCGCTGAATGATGGCTATTTTTCCCCAAACCTTATTAACCTGTTCAACATAAATATCATTTTTTTTCTTTTGCCAAATGAAAAACACAATATTAAATGTCATCAATACAACAAACAAGCCTATTAAGTAAAACTCAGTCATGCCTGCTCATCAATATGTTTTTTTTGTTCATTATTTTTTTTTGGCTCATCGTTTTTAGTCATCTCAGTTTCTTTATCAGGGCTTTTCTTTTTACGGTTCTTATCTCTTGAACCTAGCTTAAACAAAGAAGAAACAGGCATAATTTTATTATTCAAGTCAACCATTATTATTTACCTGTTAAGTTTAAAAGACTACCTCAACAACACTTAATTTCTAAGTAATTCGATATCACTTACTGATAAAAGCTTATCAAAGTTAATTAAAATATGTAATTCATTATTTCTTGTCACAATACCTTGCATAAAAATTGATGTTTCCGAATCATTCATGTCAGGTGGCGACTCAATATCTTCATCCTTAACATCAATTACTTCAGAGACACTATCTACTAATACACCGATGATAAGCCCCTGAACATCCATTATCATAATTCGAGTTAGATCATCAATTTCTCTTTTCGGCATAGAAAAGCGACTTCTTGCATCAACAACTGTGACCACATTTCCACGTAAATTAATAATACCTAGAACCTCCGAAGGAGAACCTGGAACTGGGGCAATTGCCGTATAAAGCAATACTTCTTGAACTTGAAGAACTTTTACCGCGTAAGTTTCATCACCTAAAGTAAATGTTAACCACTGAGTAATCGGCTCAATAACTTCATCATCGTCGACCTGATTTGAACTCATTATTTACCTCCTGAAAAATTTATAAAAATACTATTTGGGTTCACGATAGCAAGTTGTTGTGATAATTCTGTTCCACAGAGCCAAGGCCGTACCTCCGAATCTTGACGCCACTTAACATCTACCGATTTTAAAGTACATTGAGTAAGACAACCATCTACTGCCAGCCCCCAACGGCTCCCTGCTAACAAAATTACTTTTTCATAACCTTGTTTCCGCACATCACGTAATGGCAACTGTAAAAGTAGGTTTGCTGTATCAACAACAGCAACAAAACTATTGCCTTCAATATTAAGACCTAACACCCAACTTGGCTGATTTTCAACATGTTTCAAATTAGCATTAAAATCTATTTGCTCTGCTATCGCAGACATTGGAATTGCTAGTTTGACATTGTTTACAACACATATCAGCACCTCGAGCTCATCGCTAACCCATGTAGGTTGATTTTTAGCTTTAATTACCGGCTTTACTTTATTAACGTCTGGCATTATTTTCTGCTCAGTCGTTTCATCTCTTAGCGGTTGTTGCTCTGTTACAATTTTATCCGGTATCGACTGATTTGAATGGACAAGTTTTATTTTGCAAACATTATTATCAACGTGACCGTCCATCGTTGACAGTAAATCATCAAGATAATCATGCATTGCTTCATTCTGGTCTGAAATCGGCTTCATATCATTATCACTCATTGATGAGACACTAGTTTTAATCGTGCCTCACTTCTTTGCAGACTTTTTAGCAAATCATCGTAGGCACTTACCGAACGACTTTTGGGCGATAATATGGGTGCTGGTACCCCCACTCGACTCGCTTCTCTTAATTGAGTATCTACTGGAATAAATCCAGTCCATAAATTCTTTTTAAAGCTATTTTTTAGAGCATTCAGACTACTGATCGAAGCCCTAGTACGTTTATCAAACATTGTAGGCACAATAGAAAAAGGCAAAGGTTTCTGACGGGATGATTGAATCATATCTAATGTTTTCAGCATCCTTTCTAATCCTTTTATAGCTAAAAATTCTGTTTGCACAGGAATAATCAACTGATCACAAGCTGCTAAGGCATTTATCATTAAAACACCTAGCATCGGCGGCGTATCAATTAAAACTACGTCATATGAATTTTCCAGCTTTTTAACTACATGACTAATCACCAAGCCCAAGCCTTTAAACTGACTAGCTTGACGATCAAGAGTTGCCAAGGCAGAAGACGCAGGAAGTAAGTCTAGACCTTCAAAAGCTGTATGGTAGACATATTTCGATGGATTCAACTCACGTCGAGCTGAACCATCCTGAAAAAGGTTATAAACACTTTTTTCGATACGATCTGAATCTAGACGGAAATAACTACTAAGTGAGCCCTGTGGGTCTAAGTCAATACATAAAACCTTCTTTCCTTTAGCTGACAACAAACCCGCCAAGCTAACCACTGTTGTAGTCTTTCCAACACCACCCTTCTGATTTGAAACTGTCCAGATATTCATCGTCTTAAAAATTGATTGAATCGACTTTGTTTTGCCCTTTCAAGTTTTTTCATTTGCTCGCCTTTATTTATTACTGGGTCATTTTTTATCATTATTGGAGCATTTTTTGTTTCATTTATGTCACTTATATTGTCCTGTAATAGATCTGCTGCAGGTTGAGTAGGAATGGCTACTTGTGGCTCAACATCCGGATTAGGGTTTGAAAACCTTGAAATGGCATTTGACTGTATAACAATAACAACCCGCCTATTCCTATCTCTACCTTCTTTAGTTTCATTTGTCTCAATAGGATGGAACTCACCATACCCTACAGCTGATAAACGTTTCGGTTCTATGCCATACTTTGAAAACAAATGTACGACACTAGCTGCCCTTGCCGCCGATAACTCCCAGTTTGATGGATATTCAAATGTATTAATAGGTTTATTATCCGTAAACCCTTCTACCTGTACTTGGTTGCTGAGTTTCCTGATAGGCTTAGCCACACTCCATAATACCCGCAGCGCCTCATCTGATAATGTTGCATCACCACTACCAAATAACATACTACTGTTTATTTCTACTTCGACCCAAAGATCATTTTTTTCAACCGCAACAAGATCTCTATCTATTAGAGGTGACAGAGATAAGGCCAAATTTTCTTTTAGTTTATCTAAAACAACTGATTCATCAATTTTCTGCTGACCTTCTATTTTCTGATCAACTACCTCAACAGCGTGTTGAGGTTCCTTTTCTGAAAACAATTCGGTAGATGAATGAGCAGTCTGCTCATCTGTCTGAATTAATTTTTCTATTAATGTTTTATTTTGTAATATATCACCAATTTCAATCGCCTCCATTGATCTAGCTTCGCCATTGAATGCGCCATCCAGCGTGTTAGAAAGCACTCTATATTTACCTTCATTAACCGAGGAAACTGAATACATAACGACAAAAAAAGCAAACAACAAGGTAATAAAATCTGCATAGGAAACCAGCCACCTCTCATGGTTCTGATACTCCTCAACATAAGCTTTTCGCCGGCTCATTTTTCCAAATAACCTTTTAATTTAATTTCAATATTGCGTGGATTTTCCCCTTCAGCAATAGCGGTAATACCCTCAACCATCATCTCACGTGCTTGTGAATAAGCAGAAATTTGTGATTTTAATTTACCGGCGATGGGTAAGAAAAAAAGATTGGCTAAACCAACTCCATAAATTGTTGCAACAAATGCCGTCGCTATTCCTGCCCCTAATTTACTGGGATCTGATAAATTTTGCATCACATGAATCAATCCCATAACGGCCCCAATAATACCGATGGTAGGTGAATACCCACCCATTGAATCATAGACCTTTGCTGCCCGCATTTGTTTTGCTTCTAACGCTTCTAATTCAAGAATTAAAATATCACGAACAACCTCTGGTTCCCCACCATCAACCAACAGCTGTAAACCTTTTTTAGCAAAAGAGTCCTTTTCATCATCGACAACTGCCTCTAGGCCAAGTAAGCCTTCTCTCCTTGCTATAGAACTCCATTCGACTATTTTTTCAATATTTTCTTTAAACTTTAAATTTGGTGGAAAAACCACCCAAATCAAAATTTTTAGTGAATGCCAATAAGTACTAGCGGGTGTTTGCAATAAAGCTGCACCCAGTGTTCCACCAAGAACAATTAAGGCAGCAGGCCCATTGACGAGTGAACTAAGATGACCACCATCAAGAAAATTCCCTCCTAAAATGGCCCCAAAACCGATAATAACACCAACAATGGTTAAGATATCCAAGTGAGATCTCCCATTATTATTGAAAATATTTTATTGAATACTGCATTTTTCGTATCACAAAACATGGTTATGCATAACGACTCAGCATAGTCGGAATATCTAAAATTAAAGCAATACTACCATCCCCCGTGATAGTTGCTCCAGCAAGCCCCTCAACATTTGTTAACATGGCGCCTAATGGCTTAATAACAACTTCTTCTTGACCCAACAATTGATCAACGACAAAACCAATATGGTGATGCCCTGTATTAACAACTACAACATGTTGCTCAGTATTGCTTTTATCATCATGTTGAAACCCAGGAATCAACCATTCATTAAGATAATAAAGAGGCATGGCTTTACCACGTACCATGACAACTAACTGCCCATTGACCATATTCGTTTTCGATAAATCCAAGCTTAAAATCTCAACGACACTTGATAATGGTAAGGCAAAATCTTGTTCAGACAACTTAACCATTAATGTAGACATAATGGCTAAGGTCAGTGGAAGCTTAATAATAATTTTACTACCACGACCCAACTCTGATTCAACATGTACCGTACCATTCATTCCAGTGATACGTGTTTTAACGACATCCATTCCAACGCCACGACCTGATACATCTGATATTTCAGTTTTTGTTGAGAAACCCGCTGCAAAAATCAAGTTATAGCACTCTTCATCAGTGAGTCTTGAAGCTGCTTCCTCATCCATCAATCCTTTATTGACAGCACTAGCACGTAATGCATCGGCATCCATACCTTTCCCATCATCTTCAATGGTTAATAAGATATGGTCACCTTCCTGAAAAGCACTTAAAACGACTAAACCCTCTTCTGGCTTTTGTGCCTTAATGCGATCTTCTGGCATTTCAATACCATGATCCACTGCGTTTCGTACCAAATGTACTAATGGATCTGCTAGCGCATCAACCAGGTTCTTATCAAGATCAGTTTCTTCCCCGACTAATTCCAAGCTTATTTTCTTATTAAGGTTTCGTGAAAGGTCACGAACAACTCGAGGAAATCTACCAAAGACTTTTTTGATAGGCTGCATTCTAGTTTTCATAACTGCTCTTTGAAGATCTGCCGTTACAATATCAAGGTTTGAAATGGCTTTTGACATTTCTTCGTCTTCATTATTACCAGAACGTAGTTTTGACAGGCGGTTACGCACTAATACCAACTCACCCACCATATTCATAATATCATCAAGACGCTGGGTATCAACACGTACCGTTGTTTCAACTTTTGGGGCAGCTTTTGTAGAAGAAGCGCTGTCTACTTTTTTACTAGGTTTAGCTGGTTTTTTAATCTCATTCGCAAGAACTGCCGGTTTAGTTTCAACTTCTTTTTTTACAGGAGTAGACTGCTCGGTAGGGCCTTTACCTCTGCCATGCAGTTGGTCCAATAATTGGTCAAATTCATCTTCCGTAATATCAGCCGAGGCTTCACTACTTTCGACTACTTTAGGAGTACTAACTTTTGCTGTTGGACCACTGTCCTTTCCATGAAGCTCGTCTAGCAATTGTTCAAACTCTTCTTCGGTAATTTCATCTGAAGGCGGCTCATTTTTTACGACAGTCTTGACATCTTCATCCTCAGTAATGCTAGGAGATAATGCACCTTGTAACATCGCCTCAAATTCTTTTTCTACCTCATCAGACACATTCCCCTGGGAATGATCTACTTCCTTGACAGTGTTAGCATCTGATATCAGTTCTGATTCTGTTTGTTGTTCTGCTTTATTACCGTCACCGTCATTTTTAAAGCGTTCCAATGCTGCAAACAAAGTAGGCGAAGCTGCTTCGGGATCTTCACCTGAGTGTATTCGCCCAAACATAACATTTAGTACATCGAGTACTTGTAAAATAGTATCCATCAAGCCTGAATCCGCGACTCGTTGCCCTGTTCTTAAGATATCAAAAATATCTTCAGAAACATGACATATATCCACTAAAGGATCTAAGGCCAAAAAACCGGCTCCTCCCTTAACAGTATGAAATCCTCTGAAAATAGAATTTAACAACTCTGAGTCTTCAGGCTTTTGCTCCAACTCTACAAGTTGCTCACTTAATAACTCTAAAATTTCACCTGCTTCAACTAAGAAGTCCTGCAGTATTTCATCGTCTAAATCAATGGCCATAGTTTTCTTAAAATCCTAAGCTTGATAAAAGGTCGTCCACATCGTCCTGGTTATTAACGGCCCCTTCAACTTCTATACCAGGTACCAAAGGGCCTTCCAATGCTTCTTTTTTGTGAATAACAATATCTTCAGCCTCATTTTTTTGAGAACCGGCAATCCTAACTAAATTAACTAAACTTTCTTCAACTTCTTGGACAAGTACGATAACTTTAGTAATAATTTGTCCAGTTAAATCCTGAAATCCTTGCGCCATAACGATTTCATTTGATTTTTTATGAACAAAGTCTGAATTTTCACAAGAAGCATCAAGAAATTCAGTAATTTCACCTGACATTGCCCTAAATTCAGTTAACGATAATTCTCTGCCCACAAATTTACGCCACTTTTTACTCAACGCTTCCGATGTTTTTTGCATTTTATCAGTGACTGGTAAAATATCATCAATCGCATTAAGTGTTGTTGTCGCAGCTTCATCCGTTAGTTTAAGCACATAATTTAAACGTTCTTTGGCATCGGGAATTTCCTTATCCGTCAACTCAGTTAACTGACCTTCTGATGCGAAAGAAGCTAGATTATCATGCAGTTGACGGGTTAACTGACCAACTTCATTGAATAAATTCTGCTCTCTAGTAATAGTCATTGAGTTAAGCGTTTCTTCGGCCGCTTGTTCATTACCTTCTTCTATATATGCGACCAGTTTTTTAGCCTTAATTAAAAGCTCGTCCCTTTTCTCTCCATTTTCCATCACGATTCCTTGCTTAACTTTAACTAGCGTTACGTTCAAAAATTTTATCAAGCTTTTCTTTAAGCGTCGCTGCAGTAAAAGGCTTAATAATATAGCCATTAACTCCTGCTTGTGCTGCTTCAATAATTTGCTCTCTTTTTGACTCCGCTGTCACCATTAGAACAGGCATATTCGCAGTATCTGGGTTTGCCCGCACTGCTTTTAAAAGCTCGATTCCTGTCATCCCAGGCATATTCCAATCAGTAACCAAAAAATCATATGAACCCGCTTTTAACTTAGGCAGAGCAGTTTGCCCATCATCAGCTTCATCTAAATTGGTAAAACCTAGTTCACGCAATAGGTTTTTTACGATTCGCCTCATCGTAGAAAAATCATCTACCACAAGAATTTTCATATTTTTATCCACTCGGGAATCTCCTTTATTCAACTTCAACATGACCTTTTATCGGCCAACTGTGAACTAAGTTTAGCTAACAATCTAAATTTTGCTGTACTAAAAAAGAAAAACTTATGGTGAGGGAGAGAAGTGTAATAAACGGGACTTTAAACGAAGCATTGCTTGGTTATTAATTTGGCAGGTACGTGACTCACTGACGCCTAAAACTTTTCCAATTTCTTTAAGATTTAACTCATCATCATAATATAAAGAAACAACCATTCTTTCACGTTCAGGAAGGCTCGCAATAGCGTCAATTAAGGCTACTCGAAAATCACTTTCATTTAAATTTTCAAGCATGTTTTCTGAACTAGGCTGCCCATGTTCAGCTTGTAAGTCATCTGTACTAAAAAGTCGGCAGCAACTACTATCTAATAAAATTTTATGGTATTCGTCGAGACTAATCTCAAGTAATTTTGCAATCTCTGTATCGCGCGCATCTCGACCCGTTTGTTGTTCTATTTGCTGCATCACTGAAGTAATTTCTCGCGCTTTTCTGTGGACTGACCGAGGCGTCCAATCAGTACGTCTTATATCATCTAGCATCGCCCCTCTGATACGAATTCCAGCATAGGTTGCAAAGCTTGCTCCATGATTATCACTAAAATTCTGTGATGCTTCTAATAAACCTAACATACCTGACTGAATAAGATCTTCAACCAATACTGTTTCAGGCAGTTTCGCCAACAAATGATAAGCAATTCGCTTAACTAAAGGCGCATGCTTAGCAACAAGCTCTCCAGCATCTTTTGCTTGAAGGTTGTTGTACATGCTAATACCATTCACCGTATTGACTCTCCGGTATAATCAGAATTAATTAAACGTTCGACAAAAAATTCTAAATGCCCGCCTGCACCACGCTGTAACGGCCAATTATCGATCTTCTTTGCAATATTACTAATGGCAATCGCTGCTGGACTACTCGGGTTTGAATCGACTACCGCCTGCTGTTTCTGAACACACTGGCGCAAGCCTTTATCGAAGGGAATAGCCCCCGTAAAATGAAGTGCTACATCCAAGTATTGATCGGTTACTCTGCATAGTTTTTGATACAAAGCTTTACCTTGGTGAACACTGTCGACCATATTAGCAATCACATGAAAACGATTAATACTATGATCTCGGTTAAGTAATTTAATCAAAGCATAGGCATCGGTTAGTGACGTTGGCTCATCGCAAACGACAATAAGCACTTCTTGGCAAGCTTTAGCAAAATTGACAACACCTCCATGAATACCTGCGGCTGTATCAACAAGCAACACATCTATATCATTTTCTAATTCACTAAAAGCATAAATGATTCCAGCTTGTTCCAGAGTACCTATTTCTGCCATATGCTGAATCCCAGAGGACGCAGGAATAACCTTCAAGCCCCTTGGGCCTGTAATAGTCACTTCATCCAAGGTCTTTTCACCCTCTAACACATGAGAAATATTAAATTTAGGATGCAGACCTAATAAAATATCAACATTAGCTAATCCCATATCTGCATCTAACAAAGCGACTTTTCGTCCTGCTTTACAAAGTGAGACACCTAAGTTGACAGACAAATTAGTCTTACCTACACCACCTTTACCACTTGCTATCGCAATGACCCTAACGGGTTTTTTATCTATCATTATCCTAATACCTGATGCCTGATCTACGCCTTCTTTAAACAGTCGCATGCTGTACATGCCCACCCAGTAAAACCGATAGCGCAATATCTTCCTCATCAGGCATAACCGTTGATTCAACAAAACTTGCCATCAACTTTTCTGCATCTGGATAATGCAAGTCCTCGGGAACACGTTGCCCATCGGTGACATAACTCAGTGGAATCTGATTCTCAATAATCGCAGATAATGCACTACCAGGGCAATCAGTTTCATCTAATTTTGTCAGAATACAGGCTTTAGGACGAATATCTTCAAATGTATTCATCACCTCACGCATCGCACGAGTTTCGGTTGTCGCCGATAAAACCAAGTAATTTTTAATCTCAAACTTGTCATCACGCAATAATTTAAATTGCTCAGTTAACCGTAAATCACGCTGACTCATACCTGCCGTATCAATTAAAACAAGGCGCTTATCAATAAAATCCGTCAACGCATCATCTAACTCTTCGTGACTAGATGCTACTCGCATCGGAACCTCTAATATTCTAGCAAAATTACTTAATTGCTCATGTGCGCCAATACGGTAATTATCTGTGGTGATCAAGGCTAATTGATTAGCACCATGCCGCATTCTAAAACGTGCTGCTATTTTAGCTATCGTTGTCGTTTTACCCACCCCAGTTGGGCCAAAAAAAGCCACGACACCACCCTTATCAAGTAGCTCGTCATCTAAAACAGGTAGTGAACTTGCGGCTATATTCAAGCAAGATATCCATGCGCTTTCAAGTTCAGTATCCGTACCAACTGTTTCCGCTAATTTTAAACTCAGTTTTTTTGAAAAACCTGTATCCAAGAGCCGTTTAATAATATCAATTCGTACTGGGTTTTGTTGCGTCTGATCAGCCCAAGAAAGTGCATTCAACTGAGTTCTAAACTCATGTCGCATCATATCTAACTCATGTTTAACTGCCTTAATAGCCGGATCTTCAATCCATTCCTTTTTTTTCGCTGCCATTTTAACGGTCGGCTTAGGCATTTCACGATTAACCATTTTTTTCTTACTAGGCATATAGTCTTTACGGTAATCTTGTTCTGGTGGACTATTCCAGTTAATAGACACTTTATCTTGCGCTAATGTCTTCTCAAGTTCTGTTTCAAAAGCCGCTTCTTCTTTATCAACAGCCTGTTGAATCACTTGCTCATCATAATCTTTTGCAGCGACCACCTCGACACCCTCATCACTACTTGAGTTCGAAAGAATAACCGCATCAGCGCCCAGCTCATCTTTAACCAACCTAAGTGCTTCACGCATATCAGAGGCAAAAAAACGTTTTATTTTCATTATGCTACCTTCTTTTTTTCTGAATATTAACCATTTTGCCCGACACTACCCACTACTCGAACCTGCCGATCCTCAGGAATCTCGTTATAAGATAATACATTCAAGTTTGTAATTGAGTGTCGAACAAATCGCGCTAACCAAGGCCTTAAAAAAGCCGATACGAGCAATACTCCACTCTTGCCTTCCATCTCTAATTTTTGTGTACTTTCTTGTAATGCTTTAATCATTCTTTCCGCCAATCCTGGTTCTAGCCCAACACTACCATTGTCTGAGCCTTGCAAGCTTTGTTGCAATAAACGTTCCAAGTCAGGATCCAATGTAATAACAGCAAGTTCTTTATCTAAGCCACTGATTTTTTGGACAATTGATCGACCAAGAGCCACACGAACATGTGCGGTTAAAGTGTCAGCATCTTGACTCACCCCACCATATTCGATCAATGTTTCAGCAATTGTTCTCATATCTTTAACAGATACATTCTCTCTTAGTAAGTTTTGCAGCACCTTAACGACCACACCAAGAGGTACTGTCGTTGGGACTAAATCTTCAACAAGTTTGGGCGCCGACTTTTTCAATGTATCGAGTACTTGCTGAACTTCTTCGTGTCCCAACAGTTCGTTGGCATGCATTTGTATCACTTGACTAAGGTGTGTTGCCACAACTGTGCTAGGGTCCACTACTGTATAACCTAACGTTTGAGCTTGATCTTTTTGAGTGGCATCAATCCAAATAGCATCTAAACCAAAAGCTGGGTCTTTAGTCACTATTCCTTGAACATCACCAAACACTTGCCCAGGATTAATGGCTAAGTCCAAATCAGGGTGAATTTCTACTTCAGCGATATTGACACCCATTAGTGTCAGTCGATAAGTATTCGGAGCAAGATCTAAGTTGTCACGGATATGGACAGCTGAAATTAAAAAACCAAGTTCTTGTGATAATTTTTTTCGCACACCTTTTATGCGTGACATAAGTTCGCCACCTTGTGTCTTATCGACCAACGGTATCAAACGATAACCGACTTCTAGACCAATTAAATCAACAGAAGCCACATCATCCCAAGTTAACTCTTTAGGTTCATCAGGTAGCTCATGAACTGTGGGAACTGCTTGCTCAACAACTACGTTTGCCTGCATTAATTGCTTTTGATAAATATAATAGGCCGCATACCCAAGAGAAAGGGCCAGCAAAATAAATACAAAATTGGGCATCCCTGGAATAAGGCCTAGGGCACCAATAACACTGGCTGTTATAGCTAATGCTTTTGGATTACTAAGCACTTGTAGTGAAATTTGTTTTCCCATATCTTGGTTGCTATTAACACGGGTCACGATAATAGCCGTAGCCGTTGATAACAAAAGAGCGGGGATTTGAGCAACAAGACCATCACCAATTGTTAGTAACGTGTAATATTCCATCGCTTGTGAAAAGGACAAACCATGCTGTAATGTGCCAACGCCTAAACCACCAACAATATTAATAACCAGAATTAATATGCCTGCGACTGCATCACCTCGAACAAATTTACTGGCGCCATCCATAGAACCATAAAAATCAGCTTCTTGGCTGACTTCTAAACGCCTATCACGTGCCTGATCTTGGGTTAGCAGGCCTGCATTAAGATCAGCATCTATCGCCATTTGTTTACCCGGCATCGCATCAAGGGTAAAACGTGCGCTAACTTCTGAGACTCGCCCAGCCCCTTTTGTTACCACAACAAAATTGATAATAATTAAAATACTAAACACCACCAAACCCACAGCATAATTTCCACCAATAACAAATGCGCCAAAGGCTTCAATCACTTTACCCGCTGCATCGCCACCGTTATGTCCCTCAAGTAAAACAACGCGGGTTGAAGCAACATTTAGCCCTAATCTCAACAGCGTAGCTATCAATAAAAAACTGGGGAAAACAGCAAAATCTAAAGGCTTTAAAGCATACACAACGACTAATAGAACGATCAGTGAAAGTGCGATATTAAAAGTAAATAGCAGATCCAATGCGAAAGGAGGTAGAGGCAGGATTAACATTGATAACATTATCACAATCAAAATAGGCGCACCCATTCCGTTCTTAGCGAAATCCATCAACAACTTTATTATTTCGTTAACATTCATTTTCTAATCTTTCGTTTCAATTTAATAAGTTTTGTTGGAATATTTCTGATATTCCTCTGGAATACTGATGTCACTCGGTGGCTTTGGTTTTTTCCAGTGTTTTTCCTTGGCTATCCTAATCTGATAGACATAAGCTAGTACCTGAGCAACGGCCAAATATAAACCTTTTGGAACTTCATCTTCAATTTTTGTCGTAAAAAACAAAGCACGTGCCAATGGTGGAACTGACACTAAACTTACATCATTTGCCAAACCGATATTCCTTATCTGTGCGGCTATTAAATCTGCTCCTTTAGCAATCACTTTGGGTGCTCCATTAGCTCCTTCATCATATTTCAGAGCCACCGCAAAATGCGTTGGGTTAGTAATAATAACATCGGCTTTAGGAACCTCTTCCATCATTCTGCCTTGAGCCATTTCCATCTGCATTTGACGTATTTTACCTTTCACCTCTGGGCGACCTTCTGTTTGCTTCATTTCGTCTTTAGTCTCTTGCAATGTCATCTTTAGCTTTTTCTTGTGCTCCCATAAACTAAAAGGCACATCAATAGCCACCACAATCAGTAATGACGCACATAACAATACAAATGATAAGGTCATCAACTCACCTGCATAAATCAACGCTAAGCGTAAAGATGACTGACTTAAACCTAGAAAATCTGACAAATAAATGTCCGACAATAAAAGCATGACGCCCAATACCAGCAGAACTTTTAGAATTGACTTAATCAACTCAACTAGACTCCGTACAGCAAACATACGTTTCAAACCTGATAGTGGATTAAGCTTTGAAAATTTGGGAGCTACTGCTTCTGCACTGAATGACCAACCACCCAATGCAATGGGCCCTGCTAACGCAGCGATCACCATCGCTGCTAAAAAAGGTGCAACCGACAACAAAGCATTTTGCATTGCTGTTTGCAAGGACATCACCATGGCTAAAGGGTCAAAAATCAACGACCTTTCAATCTGAAATGAACTTTCCATAACACCCCACATACTTTTAATAATTCGATCGCCAGTCATCAAAAGCATCACAGACCCTACCATTAAAACAACAACTGTATTAAGTTCTTTTGAACGCGCAATATCACCTTTTTTACGGGCATCATCCTGCCGTTTGGCGGTGGGCTCTTCGGTTTTCTCCTGTCCGTCTTCGCTCTCAGCCATATCAGATCTTTAGGTGTAAGAAATCGGCCATAACACCATAGCTTTCGAATAACAAATTAGTGAAATTATGTAGAACTGAAGGTATTGTCACCCACATTAATAACAGGCCTAAGGTCAGAGTTACAGGAAACCCTACCGCAAAAATATTTAATTGAGGTGCTGCACGAGTGACTACACCAAAAGCAATATTTACCATCAATAAAGCAGCAATGCAGGGTATTGCCATTAACAAACCTGCTGAAAATATCCGGCTAGACCACATAATGACAATCCAGAAATCTGCTTTTTCAATACCTCTCATACCGATAGGTAATGTCTGAAAACTATCAATCAGCATTTCAATTAACACCAGATGACCACCCAAGGTTATAAACAACAAGGTTGCCAACACTAAATAAAACTGACTAATAACAGGCACACTCACACCTGAACTGGGATCAACCATGGATGCAAAACCAAGCCCCATGCTATAGGCTATTCCCTGTCCAGCAAAAATGATGGCAGCAAAAACCAGTTGTAAAACAAAACCCGACACCAAACCAATTAAAATTTGTTGGATCACGGTAACCATTCCTTGATGACTAAAAATATTAATCACAGGGTGTTCCGGCAATAAGGGAACGGTGAACAACGTAATAACAAATACTACCGCAATAATAATTCGTCGAGCAACGAATCGCCCACTAAAAACTGGAATAGTGACAAACATTGCACTGATTCGTATGAGTGGCCAGAAAAAACTTCCAACCCAGGCCATAATTTGTTGCTCAGTGAATACCATTTTACGACTCTGCTAACCTAGCATTTCAGGAATCTGAAGATAAACATTTCGCGTAAAATTAATAATCAAACGTAACATCCAAGGACCAGCCAATAATAAGACAACGACCGTAATTAATAATTTAGGAACAAAACTTAGGGTTTGCTCATTAATTTGTGTAGCCGCTTGAAAAATAGCAACTAACAAGCCCACGCCCAAAGCAGATAACAATAAAGGAGCCGATAAAAGAACAGTAATTTCTAGGGCTCTTCCCCCAATTTCCATGACACTATCTGGCGTCATATTTCCCCTCCGTTAAACAAAAAAACTGGCTGCCAGTGTTTCCATAACCAATGACCAACCATCCACTAAAACGAACAGCATTAACTTAAAAGGTAAAGAAATAATCAACGGTGATAACATCATCATACCCATCGACATCAGAACACTAGAAACCACCATATCTATAATCAAGAAGGGAATAAAAATCATAAACCCTATCTGAAAAGCTGTTTTTAATTCGCTGGTAACGAAAGCAGGTAATAAAAGTGACAAAGGAACATCCTCAGACGACTCCATCTCTTTTGCACCGGAAACTCTAGCGAACATTTCTAGATCATCACTTCTTGTTTGTCTCAGCATAAAGTGTCGAAAAGGGTTAATCGCCTTCTCGATAGCAATATCCGCACTCATTTGTTCGTTTAGATAAGGCTGCAATGCCTCATCGTTAACTTTTTCTAACACAGGGGACATAATAAAAAACGTTAAAAACAAAGACAGGCCTAGTAAAATTTGATTACTCGGTGTTTGTGGAGTACCCATCGCCTGCCTCAGAATAGACAATACGATAATAATTCGCGTAAAAGACGTCATCATAATTAACAGACTGGGTAAAATTGTCAGTAACGTCATTACTGCAAGTATCTGCAAGGTGACTGAATAACTTTTACCATCTCCGGCTATAGTTATTGCTTCAATAGCACCTGCTGCAGTTGAGCTCATTGGCAAACCCATCAGTATTAAAAAAATCAATGTTTTCATATGCTAGCCTTATCACGTAAAACTTTACGCAAGCTCTGCTGAAAACTTAGCGTTGATTCAGCTGTACCTTCTTTTATTTCCCCCACCTCAAATACATGTAATGTTTGCACGCGACCAGGAGAAACACCTAATAATAGATGCGTATCACCTGCACGAACCAGCATCGTTTTTTCACGATGCCCTAATGACAACGAAGCCAATACTCTAAGCTGCGTTGTTTGATTAACACTTAGCCCTATCATTCGCCGAGCAATCCATGCAATAACACCCATGAATACTAAAACAACAAATAAACCTAACGTCCATTGTATTAAATTAGTGGTTGAAAGCGGCTCTAGAGCTTTGGAACCAACAACCGGTTGACCAACCGCCCAGACTAGTTTTGGTAGGCTTAGTATAAGAAAAAGGAACAGGTAACGCATTACTTTAACTTCTTAACCCGTTCAGCAGGACTAATTACATCGGTTAGTCGCAAGCCAAATTTTTCATTGACCACGACTACTTCACCACACGCAATTAATGTTCCATTGACTAAAACATCCATTGGCTCACCAGCTAAACGATCCAGTTCGATAACTGAACCTTGATTTAATTGAAGCAAATTTCGAATACTGATCTTAGTGCTCCCAACTTCCATTGAGACCGTCACTGGCACATCTAAAATAACATCTAAATTTAGCTCACTGTCCTTACTGGTAGCTCCACCGGTATCCATCAAAGTATCAAACGCTGCACTCTCGGCATCCGCTTGTTCATTTAATGCATCGCCCCAATCTGCCTCGCCTGTTGCTTGTTCTTCTAATGCATCACCCCAACCAGCATCTTCAGCTTCACCCGCTGCTTGCTCTTCTAATGCATCACCCCAGTCAGCACCATCACCGTTTTTATCATCACTCATTCTAATATCTCCTTAACCGTACTTTTTATCTCTTCTCGTTCCATTTTCTCTTCAAGTTTAATCGCATAATGTCCATTACTAGTGCCGAGCACTCCCTTAAACATGGCAACTTCACCGGAACTCACCAGTACCTTTTCAGGTAATTCTATTGGCAAAATATCCCCTTTTTTAAATTCTAAAATATCTTTCAGTCTCAATTCTTGGTCTAACAATACGGTTTTAACTTCC
>Ga0209633_10000792_pt1 | contig 34849 bp, 51 predicted proteins | sample Cruoilmetagenom1_FD_187290 | JGI IMG/M metagenome (GOLD analysis project Ga0209633, IMG submission 187290) | Oil polluted marine microbial communities from Coal Oil Point, Santa Barbara, California, USA - Sample 1 (SPAdes) (version 2) | ecosystem: Environmental > Aquatic > Marine > Oil seeps ...
AAACGCTGGAGATCCTCTCGATTATGGCCAAATTCTCTTTTACGACAATACCGATAAAATTACCTTTCAAAATACTTATAATGATCGAGACTTGACTGTTTTAAATCCGAATCCCATTTTACTCGATGCCAATGGGTCATGGCCTCCTATTTATCTCATTGATATGCCCTATTATGTTGTCATCAAAGACAAGTTTAATAATCTGGTGGCAACCCTTGAGAATTATTTGCCAAGTTCAAGTCAGGGTGGTGGAGGCGACACAGAAATTCCTTTGGGTAATCTGTTGCCTACCTATGGATTTGATTATGTGATCTATAGTGATTTTTCAGACTATCGTAGCATAGCCACTGCTCAAACGCCCGTTGGTGGTGGTTGGATATGGAAAAACATAACTACTCAATCCGATTATAGTGATACTTATCGCTATAATAATGTGTCTTTGGATGGGGTGGAAGGTAATCCTAAAAATGAGGTTGTCCTAAGAAGCACAAACAATATTTCCGGGCAAACGACTAATGAATTACTTATGATTATTGGTAACTATAATTACTTTCAGAATCAGCAATTAATTTTCTCTATTTTTGGGCGAACCTTAGATGGCACAAGTCCGGTATTAAATGTCCGTTTAATCAGAGAGAAAAATGGTGTCCAGGAAGCCCCTATAACTATTGGTACTATCACACTAACGCCCTCTCGAACTCAACAAACAGTTCTTTTCACAGTGCCTTCATTAGTAGACACTAATTATTCCAATAATGACTCTTTATTATTAGTTATTGAATTACCACTGAATACTGATTTTGAATATGGGTTTACAGGTACTTGGCTCCAATTAAGTTCATTAGGTCAACTTGATATTACCGAATTAGCATATAGTGAAAATGCGGCTAAATCTTTCTTTTCCAGAGGTCTTAATCGTTTAGCAGATGACCCAATATACCCTATCACTGGATTGCCTGCGACTTTTAGTGAGGAAGATTCAAGTTATCAACCGCTTAGAAAAACAGGCGAGATTATTTTAATCAGCAAGCAAGAAAGTGCAGGACAGCAGATTAATAAATGGGCTAGTCCAATGGGAGCACAAGATGATTTAGGGATGGGCTTTGAATTTGTACGAGATGAACCAGCAGGTTATACAGTAAGTAATCGTATTATTGACTATTTGCGGGATAATGTTTTATTAGAGTCTAGACTTACCTTTTTAGCAGTTATTGATAGCGTTAATGATAATCAAGTAAATGTGGAAACTGGGATTGGTGTTAGGCCAGCCTCCGCTTGGGCATCATTGGCGACTCCTAGAGTTACCTTAGTTAAATCACAAGATGAATTAATCTATGGGCTGGAAGCTTATCCCATGGGTAATGGTAAACTTAGACTGACATTTACTGATAATTTTGAAACTAATCCACAAGCCTATAATCCTTTTGTTTTTGGTAATGACATAGTAGAAAACGCACCAGAGCAGTCCCCTATTATTAGTTCGTATGGAGTGTATAGTTTGAGGGCGGAATTCGCTGGCGGTTTTAATGTTAATTATTTTCTGAATTTCTGGAATAACTTAGGTGTGAATGTCATTTCAATAGGCTCGCCCTCTACCCCTGCTATTGTTGAGTTTACATTACCTTCTAGTAACCCTACCCGATATATAAAGAGGCAATCTAGTGGTTCATTTGTTGCTGAACAACCAGGTGGGGGGGGAGTTGTAGCGGATATTATCGTATCTTCTAACGAGATTGGCCTTATTAACCCTTATGAAGCCATTGAATCTATTACTAATGCCGCTACCTATGGTAGTAATTATTTCTCTTACAATAGTTCAACCGATAATCCAGGAACACAGCCCGTTAATCCTGCTCGAGTGATTAAGTTCGGGCCTAATGGTCCAACAGGCACAACCTCTACACTGACTATTCCACTCTCTGAATTAAGTTTTAATAAAACACCAGCAGAGATGGCTAGATTATATCGAATACATATTAATAATCCTTTTTTATATCAAATTACTGTGGCCGCTACGCCCAATAATGGTGATATTCTAGAAATATCAAATGGCATGAGTTCTTTTAATGTAATATTTTGGGATACTGGTCAACTAAGGCCTGCTAATCCATCGAGTATTAGAAAGGTTATTTATGTACCATTTGAGAGTTCTAATACTATTCAGCAAATTGCTTTGGCATTAGCAAATAGTATTGAAAGAGGAGTGGCTGGAATTCCTAAAGCAGCTGATGTAGGGCTATCATTTCCAGATGAATTAGCCTATTATATGACTTTATAGGAGAGAGAATGTGGCTAAGAATTTTTTAAATGGCAGAGATAAAAATAACCAATTTGCGAATGTGTTAACGCTCAATGTTGAAGCCACTTATACCGCTTCCTTATCGTCTTACATTGCTAATCCGAATGCTTTCTATACCATTCCTATTACCTTACCTTATGATCAATACGCTTTGATCACAGCCAGTGGGATTGTAGGAGTGAGTGCGGATGAACCTGTCATAGCACCTGCTACACCTGGCAGTCCTGTGCCTGTCTCTAATGTCGCCTTTGTGAATCCTAATTCACCTTGGACAGCGATTAATTTGAGAAGCACTTTTATTAATACCGCCACCCAATTTTATATCATCAGTCCAGAGGATCAATTGGTGTCAGTGGTGATTTATGGCAACAACGTACCGCCCCCTGTGCCAGCAGGTATTACGGATAATCTCGGAAATCCCATCACAACTAATGGAGATGAAGCATTAATTACGACTAATTGAAGGAGAAACCATGCACAGCGTCCATACTCAAGATTGCAAAAATCGACTAAAAGACTATTTAGTTAAAGATAATGAGACAATCGAGGCATACAATAAACGGATTCCCGATGCTCATTGGGCATTAGATGACACAGGAAATCAAAATAAAACAAAAAAGGCTCGAAATCAATGGGTGAATCAACAATTACAAAGTCTAGACCTCTTCAGGAAAGATAAAGAAAACCCAAAATCACACCTTTTGCGTCTCAAAAAAGAATTTGACACTCTTAATAACTTAAAACAAGTCGATCAAGCCCAAGTCAATATAGGCCAAGCATTCATTAATGTGGGAGATGTATCCCAACGGTTTGGCTGTGACGGCATTCAACAAGGCTCCCTTCCTACTTATGTGATTAAAACAGAAAGTGATTTAGGCGAGATAGGCGATGTCAGTGGTCAATCCTGTTACTTATTAAAACCTGGGCATTATATTTTAGCTTTTCCCATTATCCCGTCTCTTAAGTTGCATTTAACAGAAGATGCAGGCGTAGGTGAATCATCTTTCATCTTTACTAATCTCTATGATTCCGTTTTTGGGCAGAATGTTGGGCTTTATAGTACGTTTAGTGATGGATTATTTTTTAATCTTTCTGCAGGTGGCGATGGATTTAAGCATTTTTATCTGGACATCTATTGTGGCTCTCTGACACCCCTTTTGAATCCTTGGCTCTTTAATGTACAAAACAATTTTTTAGGTCAATCAACTTGGACATTGGGTTCTCATTTTATAGTTGAGAATATGGAGACGTTAGGGTTAATGGCTGGTGATTCCTCATCGAATGTTACCTTGAATATTCAAAAAGGGGCAAGAATTATCAATGTGTATGACCCGATTATTATTAATAATATCAGGTATGTCTATGGGGATGGATTGCGAGCATCTTCTACAACACTCTCATCCAATTCAGATTTTTTAAGTATTAGCGGATCAAACACAACTCAACAAGTGTATCGGGATTGCTTAGTTGACCCTATTAGTGCGTTTGACATATCGTTTGCAGCGGTTGCCAATAATCTGGGTACTCCTGATTCAGTACATTTTGACAACGTGATGGTAGGTCAGGTGGGTTTATTGGATAATATTGTAAAAGAAGGAGGAGGATTACTTGGAAAAAATTCCCCACAGATATTGATAACCAATTGTCGAAGGTCTGTTAACTCTTACCCTCGCGTAATAGAAAGATACCCATCATCACCCCAATCGCAACAAATTTCTCCTTTTTTTGATATTAAAAATGTTAATTTTGGGACTGAGAAAACCAATAGTAATTTTTGCAACTTAATTACTTACGCAGGAGCCCTCACCGAAAATGGATACTTTCTACAATTTTTGAGAACAGGGCGTTATTCGCTTTCTTTTCAGTTTGGGTTGGAAAGATTAGGGCCTACTGTAAATCCTCAAAAGTTAGTATTTCAACTTTATGAGGTTACTAATTTAACGAATTTAACGTATTCAGAAGTGCCTTATCGGGTTTATCATTCGCCAGCTTTAGGTACTAATTCACCGGGAATAAGTTATACATTTATTATCCCACCTTCTCTTTTTGAGGCATCTAGAATTTATGCCATGCGAGTTTATTCATCAGGAGATAATAGCGACACTCCTTGGATTTCAATAACGGCAACGCAGACATTAAATCCTTTGGCTGATATAGCCAGCGCGATTGTTGAAATTATTTGCCATTCATTAGCGTAAGGAGAAAAAAATGAGTTTTAGTGTACAACGAAAAATTGCGGCAAATGAACTTAGTATTGCCCATTTAATTTTTACAGTCGTATTTAATACCAACGGAGCCATCGTTCAATTAAATTGGCATCCCACCTACAGACAATTGCATTTATCAGTGGAGACTAATTTACCAGAACCCCCCATTATTTATTTCCATTTTACAGGCTATTACAAAGGCCGTGAAAATACAGATTTGCAAGTGCCATCCGTTGGTAATCCGTCTCGCTCTATTGCCACAGGAGGCTATTTTACGCCTAATATGCAACCGAGTGCTGATTATGAACTAATGACATCTAATGCAACGCTTAAACTCGATGATTGCACTTTGATTAATCAAAATGGCGAAGTGATTAAATTTGATTTACACGCTGATTACAATAGCAATGGGAATATCAACCAAGATAGTTTAGTGATTTTAGCATCAGGACTCAATGTGGATAAAGTAATTCAACGTGTGGGATAAATTTCAGGAATGGCTTAGTTGCTATAAAAAAAAATTATTCAGGCATTGCTTATTAGTGCTTTTGGCCTACTGCTTCACGGCCTTAACAGCCTTGGCATTTCTTTGTATCATAATCATATTAAATTAAATCAAATGGTAGAACAGATAAAAATGATGGGAGGTAAGATAATGACCTTAGAGAGTATTTATCAATCAGTGGTCACTCGCACAAGTTTTAATGATTATATTAATCATGCTGATAACGAAAGAGACAACGTATCAAACATACTGCGAGATATAAGAAACAGACAAAGTGATATCGACAAAAACCTTTCAACACGTATAGGTAAATTAGAAGGACAAATATTACGATGCAATGGTTAATTATTTTTTTGTTGGTACTCTGTGGATTTTTCCTGAACTCTTGCTCTTTGTTGCCTAAAAACCTTCCCTCGAAGCTACCTTCTATTAATACTCACTTAGGTAAAAATGAAACGAAGGTGGCCGTTAAACGAGATACCAATCAAATAGATCGAGCAGTCTATAACTATAATCAAATAAAGAATCTGACATGGCTAGAAAATTTACTCTATTGTGTCCTGCTTATTATTGCCTTTGGCACGGAGCCTGTTGTGCCTTCCATCAAAAAGCTTTGGAAGAAAAGAAACCATAAAAAATCAGATTAAAAAACACATAAAAATTAAAAAAACTTTCCCGATCACTTCCTGATTCCCGATTAGAAAGAATTACTGCACTTAATTTGTTATTATTAAAGATTGATTTTTCCTTGCCTACTAGCAGTTAGTTGGTATAATATACCTATCATTCACTTAATTTAAGGAGACATTATGTCAAAAAGAACCACGATTGATCGAATTTGTAATGAATTTTATCAGTTAATTTTAGATAAAGGCTTTTATGGTATATCCATAAATGTATTAGCAGCGAAAGTAGGAATATCAAAGGCCTCTTTCTATCATTACACGACTAGTAAAATTGATTTTGTACAGAAAGTATTACTATCGCCCGATTATTATGGATTTTCCCTTTTGCCTTTTAAGTTGAGGTTTGAAGATAGTGTGTTGCTTCCTGATGAAGTATTGAGTTGTTTTCCAAAGGTGAAAGAATTTGTTGAGGAGGAAACGAATATTACATGGGCGGCAAAAGCCTTATTTTTTTATAGCGACAAAATCACGATCAGAGAAGTACAGAAAAGTTTTGACGAGCAAAAACGATTAGCGTTGGAGGAGAAATGAAGAAAACAAGTTTATTTCGAGTGCTTATAAAAAGAGGATGAAATTCAAAGAAACTAGTAAATTTGAGCTACAGTTCGCTGGCATGTTGGATAAGATCAATATTTCTTATGTTCAACAATATGCCCTTACCGATCTTGAGATGGCACAACTGCCCTCTTTCATGCAACCTAACATTAAACGGAGCATTAGTCGTTTTCGCTATGACTTCATGTTGCCTGATCACAAACTGATCTTTGAGATAGACGGGGGTTTATTTAGTGGGGGGCGACATATTCATGCGTTGGGTTATATTAAAGACCGAGCAAAGTATCTGGTGGCCTTTCTTTGTGGATATCATATTATCTCCCTTCCAACAAACTGGTTCAAGGCTAAGCGATATGGCAAAGCCTCTTGGCATTCTTTGACCATTTATGAACTGTCCGATTTTTTAGGACAGTTGAAAAAATAAAGACAGATCAAAGCCTTACACTGGGCAAAAAAATTCTGCCCAACTTTTTTTAAAAAATTCCTTGACAATCCTTAGTAACCTAATTAACATTAGTTTATTGTTTTCTGAAAAAGAACTTAAATTTCAAACTCATGAGAGAAATTGATTTAAGTTAATTTTTTCATAGTAATCTCCTTAGTGCCATGAGGAAGGTGCGATTAGATGCCTTCCTCTATATGGCGATAATTAATTGATGTAAACATATGAAAGATAGAAGCCCAAGTACAAAAAGACTGATTCAATGTGCCTATGAACAATGGACACGCCATGGCTATTACCGGGGTAAACTGAATGTCGTGGTAGATAAATTTAAATGTAAAAAATCCAGTGTGTATTTTCATATGAAAAGCATAGGCGATTTACTGGAGAAAACCCTGCGAATGTATCCCATATCTGTTTTCTCCCTGAAAATCTATATTGAAACAAATGGTCAATTGCCTTTTTTCTCAAAGAGTGTCTATTTTAAAGCACTCCTCAAAAATGAAAAAGCATTGCAAGTGGGATTGAATCAATTGATTTTTGATCTTCCTAATCAAGTGGATAATTGGACAGAAAAGGACGATAAGTTGTATCAAGCGTTTAGGCGAGGTAGAAGAAGATAAATGAAAGAGTTTTTAATCATGAGTGTCATATTTTTGGTCTTATTAATGGCAGTTAAGACGACAATTTATTATCTAACACCTAATGCGGATAAAGATATTACAATGGGTACTATCATTGGGGCAACCGTAGGTACTGGCGTGGTAGTGTTAGGGGATAAAAAATGATAATTTGTTATGTGTGGGCTTGGGGGGGCTTTAATGCTTTAGTGGGTCTGGGGTTTTTGTGTTATTTAATGCGTGATATATATCAACATCGAAAATATATGAAAAATATACCTGACGAAGAAATGCTAGAATATTATTCTAATGTAAAAGAAATAACAGAAGAAAATGTTGATAAATGGTTGAGGAGTGAGGATGTATAAAATAATTGAAATTTATGTAACGTGTTTATTTATTGGCTTACTCACCCTTATGGCTCTACTTTTTGCCGTAGGAAGTGGCTATGCTGTTTTTCACCCTGACAAGATGCGTGGTCCATGTCATTGTAGTCAAAATAAAGGAGAAATAAAATGAGTGTGAATAAAGTGATATTGATTGGTAACTTGGGCATGCAACCCGAAGTGAAGCCATTAAATGAGAGTAAAAATGTGGCGAATTTGAGGATGGCTACGAGCGAGAAATGGAAAGATAAACAGACTGGAGAGACCAAAGAACGCACCGAATGGCACACGGTTGTATTCTTTGGCCGAATCGCAGACATCATAGGGAAGTATCTAACCAAAGGCTCTAAAATCTACGTAGAGGGTAGCCTTCGTACTGAAAAGTGGACAGATAAAGAAGGTAATGAGCGTTATAGCACTAAGATTGTTGGGCAAGTCATGAAAATGCTAGACAGTAAAAAATCCCAAGAACAGCCAGCCTCCCAACAACAACATCCGTTTAAGGCTGAAAGGGCTGTATTTGAGGATGATATACCATTTTAGGAGGAAATTAAAACATGGTGATTTATGAGGATCAAGAATGGTTTGTGCATACGTTTAATGTGGGCGAAGAGAAAGCGCTGACCAAGGATAAGCACGGATATTGGAATAACGAGGAGGAGTCAATCGATTATGATATAGGGCTTAAATTTTCAAACAAAGAAGGATTGGATACGTTTATGGATTTCTGGATGGTTTTTCAGTTTGATTCAAATAAAAAAAGAATCGTGTGCAATCGGTATATAACGTCAGAATTTTTTTGTGATGGTTGCACAGACGTTTTCCCATTTTTATCAGACGATATGCCAGATTTTGTGGATAAAAAGATAGTGAAAACTGTTAGAAAAATTGTGAAGGATAATTGCCTTAGAAAATGAGATTAAAACGAGCAGACTGGACGGAAGAGGATGAAGAGATAGTCGATAAAGGATATCAAATATATGGAGACAGAATTTATGTGATTCGTTTTAAAAATAAAAAAGTTGACTGGATAGAACATCATTATTTGATAGAAGAGGCGTATAATGGGGTGTATGGCACGTATAGAGAATATAAAAAAGGAGACGAAGAGGAGGTAGATAAGGCTATTTCTGTTTTAGAAGAAATGGTTAGAGAAGGCAATTTGCCTAAGGAGTTTATTGAAAATGGTGATTTATGAGGATGAGAATTGGGTTATTCATAAAATGAAATCCGAGGAAAAAGGAATTATTTTAAAGGCATCCAGTACCGATTACGAGTTAAAATATAGTTCGGATGATTATATTTTAATATATGATTCCCAACGTTTTAAATTAAGAAAAATACTGTGTCCTTATATTGAGATTATGCCATCATGGCGCCCACCTGATAAGGCATGGAAGAGAACCAAGCAGATACCGGATAGCCTAAGACATATCGTAGGGATAATAAAAGATGAGATTGAAGCGAGAAGACTGGACAGAAGAAGATGAGGATATAGCAACTTTTTGTTTGCTGGAGATGACGCATTATGATGCCTCTGAATGGGTTGGGTATGAAATCATATTCAAGCCCATAAGGAATGCTTTCCCAGACGTTACAGATAGACATATTGCCGAGATCGTCTCTCAATTGCATTATGAGAATAAATTAATCGTGCATATCAAGCGAGACAATGTGTTTTTACAAGGAATTGAGAGGATAGGAGTGATTAAATGATTAAGTTATCACAAGAAGAACGTCAAGCCGGGGAGGCCTATTTGGCCGACAATGATCGAAAAGCTAAGTATATTGAGATGTATAAAAAGATTGAGGCTACTTGGGCTAAAGAATTATGGCATGATGATATGTGGTCATGTGATTATATAGAGTTAATCCATGATGAGCAAATGGAGATAAAAGATAATGCTCCTTATTATTATGCTACCAAATATCGAGAGATGGAAAACTTTTTCTTTCCACTCTGTCAGGTTGCCTATTTGTTAGCTAAAAGTTGTGATTTAGAATATAAAATTCTTGAGAAAGATTACTTGTTGTTTAATCGAAATGTGCATTGGGTGATGAAAGATATTCTGGAGAAATAGTATGAAAAAATTAATGAGTGAGTTAAGTTTTGTCGACCAAATGAGTGTATTGGCAGACGGTAAATGGCTTGATGATGATGGCGATGTGATCGAATATGGCTACGATCTGATTTATTCTGATAAAGATAAATATAGAGAGGCCAAAGAAAAGTAAAGATTATGAGAGAGGTTGGATAGATTATATATGAAGAGAGACGATTATTTGCTTAATTTTTATAAGCAGCTTCAAGTTAAGATAATAGAGTGCCTGAAAGAATGGAAAATGTGGTACAAAAAAACTAATAGATGCAATCAGATTAAATATTCAATGACACTCAATCAACTCTATAATAACTATATTAAACACACCTACCCGATGATAAATAAGAACAAATTAAGTATCGTTCTTGATGAGATGGTGGAGAAAAAATTGATTCTTCGATTTTATCTAAACGTGGCGGATGCTCATTTTAGAGGGTGTCCTTATTATACGGTATTGAAAGGTGAGGAAAAAGTGGGTATTATAGAAGAATGACTAGTACTACATATCCAATTTATAAACGTCCGGCTTGGATGGGGAAACCGCCTGATATGGTGGGATGGGTGTGTGATGCCGCTAAAAAGATCATGGATAAAGGGCGTAATATGTTTGAAACAAGACGAAAAGATCGGCGTCATGCTATTATGTGTTCAATCCAAGTGTTGGCTAATCGGATGAGCCTTGAATATGATTGCATGGCAGATATTACAGTGAGACAACTATCGAAGTGGTCAGGTATTGGGTTAAGACGAACCCACAGATCAATCGTTGATTTAGTGAAAGAAGGCTATATTAGCCTGGTCACGATTGAAAACAATAACTATCATAAGATCGTGAAGATCAAACTTAATCCTTCTCTTTTACTCGCCATTGGCATTCAACAAAAGCATATCCATCAAACGAAGTCCTTTAAGCTTAAATCGCTTGAGATGCAGGGGAAAACGCCCTATCAGGCTGAATCTATCCAAGAAGCCCCTAAGCCCATACAAAAACCCCTTAGCGCTCCTGTTGCTCCTATCGATACGCCAGAGCGTGAAATGTCCGGGCCAGAAAGAATTAGAATGAAAATAGAGATGGCAGTCAAGGAAGCGGCAAGACAAAAAATACCCACTACGACCATGGCAGAAGCTAAATCTTTTATTGCTAGTTTGGCTAAACAAGGAAAAAATAGAAACGAAAGCAACGCTCGAAAATTATTTTCCACTGATTGAGCCAATTTTTTTCGCCTAAAATCAAGAAATTACAAAAAACTTATCTTATATCCTACTAAATACTTCCATTTTAACCTTAAGTGGTATGTGCAGAAAACGCACTAACCACTCTCAAAATAATATTAACTGTCATGGTTTATTGAGTTATCCACAGACTTATCCACAATTTGGGTATTTCCGAGACATTTAGTGTTTTCCACTGGCTATAACTGTCTTGGAAGAATAGCTATAGATGTCATGGAAAGGGTTTATAACTGTCATATATATAATCTAATTATATAATCTAAATATATATATCTAATAAGAGAGAAAATTAATTTTAGTTAGATTGATTTGATTTGGGGCAATGGAGAAGTAGTGGGTTATCGCTTTGGTTATTTGATTAGGGGTTAGAATAAGCCCGTAGAGAGGCTATCATTGTCTAAGTAAGGTAATGACCTTATAGATAAATAAAAAGCCCCACAGCGTGGCTAATACGGCTATAATAAACTCATGGCGTTTCCTCCTTAAATTGATGGGCTAGATAAAGGTAGCAATCTCGATCAAGTAAAGAGTCTAATAAATTCTTCATTTGTTGATAAGTATCTAAGCTAGGACATATTCCAATAAACCTATATTCTACGTATTCTTCTTCTAAGTCTTGTAAACTAAGTCTGTAGGTTCTAAAGGCTCCATTGTATGCAAGCCTGCCTCCGTTTTCTATCTTAAAACCATCAAGCTCTTTCTCTAACACACTGACTAAATAATCAATCCGACATTGCTTAAGTCTCGCCATCATAAACGCTACATCGGTTGCGTTATGGACACGGACTTGATACTTTGTCCATTGTTTCGCTATCTCGGTTAGCATGGTCAAGGGGTTGCCATAAGACGTTTCTTTCTTTGTCAGTGTTTTTTTGATGATAACCAATCTTTCTTTAGTGAAGTTCATTGCATTTCCTCCTCTTCAAAATAATCAAACTCTTCATATTTATCCAACATACGATAATATTCGTCTTCTTCTGTCCATGCCCCACTCGTTTCAACCTTCCACGGGCATTTATATTTATTTTTATCAGTCATCTTTCTTCCTCCTGCACTTTTAATATGAATTTATATTCTATATAAGGGTCCATATCATCAAAACATAGAATCTCCACCCCATCTTCCTCATAATCCTTCATCCGATTATTATGACACCAGTGATCGTAGTCTTTTTTTAATGCGTCATGTATTTTTCCTTTTCCGTTTTTTTCAGATTTAAATTGTTGATATTTTTCTTTTGTGAGTTTTTGATAATACGATACCCGTTTTTTTCTTTTTATTAAGCACTGCCAGTTTTTGTCTGGAAGCCACTCTAAAGTCTCCCAATCACTAAGGCCATGTTGCAGCATAAAATTTGCCATTTTTATGTCCATTTCTTTTAGTATATCATCTTTCATATTACCTCTTTCTCCTCTTTTGTTTCTCTTTTCTATCGTCTAAATAATCTTGTATTTTTAACCCAATTAGCCAGCCGACGATACCGCTAGCTATTACCACAATAATAAACATTATATTATCATTATCGAATATATAATGTTGATAGATACTCATTAAATCCCAATTCATTTTTTCTCCTCATTAAACTTTTTTTAATAAAACCTTTCCTAATTAAAGTAAACCGCCTTTTCCTTTAATTACAGATAACCACCCACCAGCAAGTCGCCAAGCTTGCGGTTAGAAACAAACATAAACACGTCAACGATGCCTTCTCAAACCATCGCAACTCTTTAGTCCATGAAAGCCAGCTATACCACATCATCATCAAGCCAAATAGACCAAGAATACCCATAAAAATCGTAAATATATTAAGCATGATGATATCCTTCTGGTGCTGGTATAGGGGATTTTTTCATATAATTTTCTAACACATCCTTTATGACTGACAAGGCTTTGTGGGCATCTTTCAATGTTTGGTTATCCAGATACATAACATCCTCTTGATTGATGAGCGTTTTAGTGAAAGTAGCTATCATCTGGCTAAGACTTAATTCATCTTTGACAAATTGCGTTAGCACTTTATCAGGACACTCGATTGCTTGATAGTACGTCATTAGATCAAATTCTTTATTCATCGTCTAACCCCTCCTCGAAGTCTTCTAATGTTGTGATAGCGTCTGATTCAATTTCCTCCTCTACCGCTTCCTCCTGCGGTATTTGTTCTTCCAATGCTATCTCAAATTGTTTCTCTAAACGTTCATCTAAATTAAAGTAGACAGCTTCCATGGTGTGCTTGATTAAACGTCTAATAGCTGTCTTTCTCGCCATTTCAGAATAAAATAATATCCAAGGTGAATCATCAGCAGAGTTAGTTGATTTTTTGCGGGCTTGCTGGATTTGTTTGCTTGTCAATCGCTCCGAGATAATATCTCCATCTAACATTTTTATCCAAGCTACCGCTCCTTTTATGTTTTTCTCATCAAATTCATCCTCTCTAAGCTCGTCTGCTATATTCTCCTTGGGAACGCTATCCACTATTGACCACCGCTGATTATCAGTTATCACCATACTTTTTATATATTTTATGGATTTAGTTCTCATTAATAGTTGCTCTAGTCCTCTATAGCCAATCGTTAGTTTGCATACCTTCTTGTAAGGTATTAAGTACAAGTTATCGCCGCCTGGTCGCATCTTCAGGGATAAAACGACATACTTCCTCAAAGAATCTTTTAATGACTCTGGTGAACAAGTAGCAAACTTGTATATCTTTTTATCGTCCTTGGTTAAGTATCTGAAGAAATTCCTGCAAGCTTCGAGAAGGTCTGGATTAAACTTTTTGTAGTAGTCTGATTCACGTGCAATCATTTTAGTCAGCCCCCTTTCAATCTCTATTATTTTTGATAGATATATATCTGTTGAAGGATAATTTTCATATTGACTCATGATTTACTCCTTAAATAATAATATGTAAATGAATTTTCTTTGATAACTCCTCTCCTTTTTATTTTTCTAGACTCAAACCGCTTGTCATAACTCAACATATGATACGTGCTATTGAATAGACACAATAACAGGCGGTCATGTTTTGTTGGCAATTCTGCAGTTTTTATATGAAGTGTTTTTTTTATTAAGCTTCTCATTCTTAAGGGTTTTTTTGATTCTAATAATATTTTCTCAAACGCATCGAGTATTTTTTCTGGACATGTAAGATATTTTTGTAATAAGCTTTTATTCATTTCTCCTCCCTATATTGTCCGTCTTTAAACATTCCCTCTTGCCATATGGTTTCCCCATCTTCTCGATATCGTCTACCATACCCATGAGCGTTGCCTTTTTTAACCCCCCCTTTATATTTTAATGCCCCAGTATCATAGTAAAATATGCCGTGGCCTTGTTTGTCCCCATAATCTCCCTTGTAAACTAATCCCATCCTTAAGTGATTTAATTTTTTATTCATTTATCTAAATTCCTCCTGACTCGGTAAGCGTTGATATCCTCCTCATAGATATGTTTTTCCAGGATTTCTTTTGTTATCCCATGATTTTTTAAAATTGAAATGTCCAGATGACGTTTTCTGCGGTAACCCCAATAAGAACAAAAGAGTCTATCCGCTTTGCCCTTGTTTAATCGAGTTATTGTGTATTTTTCGCCTTTTTTGATGCCCAATATTGTTTCCATTTTCTCTCCCAATTCTGTTTTCCTCGAATTTATTTGCTTCATTATTTCTTTAAAGGTCATGGCTTGGTCTCCTTGCCAACGGAAAGGGGTCATGATGTCAAGTTCTCTAAATTCCTGACAAAGTGAGGCAATTTGAGGGTGCTTATCAATGTCTATGAAGCGCACATTAGCAAAGTTTATATGATCATAGTGATTGAGTGGCTTGGGTGGTATGCCTGGTATTATATGTTCATTCCAGAATTTCACCGCTTTGTTTTGGAGGCTCTTGATAACTTTGTCGCTGCGTTTCATTTTTCTTATGATCGTTGTTTTGGCTTCATCTAGCACACGACAGATAATATGCCCTTCCAGCGAATCACTAATCCCCATGCACCACTGTAGTTGAGCTATATAGCCTGGTGGTATGCCATCATTCTTCCAAAGATTATGCTTTAAGAATCTAGTCGTTTTAGCATCTACTACTAATCGTTTATCAGGCAAATAGCCATCCATCTGACATTTGAAGATTGAGTTGACCTTGGATGTCATTTTAACATCTCGTTGCAATTTTAAATTAGTCTTGCTTTCATATTCAGTTAGCAGTAACTTAGTTGCGTCATTGTCTTCAAATGGTAAATTTAGCGTTTCCTTATCCTCCTCATCTGTTATGTTATTCATCTCTTCATAAGCGTCTAAGATCATAGCTTCCATCTCACGACCGTCTTTGAAGCTTGGGTTATCCTTTTGTCCTATGCCATCTTTTATGTAGTGATACAAAGCCAATGGCGTTTGGTTTGAGAATAAATATGGGCGGTATTTGTCGGGTAATAGTGCAGCTATTTGACTGCCTCCTATGCCTGTTCTGCGTATTTCGTGGTTAATCATTTGCTTTCTCCTTTAATTTGTAATCAATTTTTTGTTCTTTTATCATTTTTTTTAATTTGATCGTGTCTTGAGCTGCTTTTCCTGAATTTACTGCACAACGTAGGTGATAGTCTATTTCATCTTCTATCCAGTCAAAATAAACTTTTAACCCGTAGTCTTCAAATGCGTGATATAAGTTTAAGTTACCATTTAGTCTGCAGATATATAAAATAGTTCTCGCGAGGTTCTCCATATCTGCATCGAGTATGTTTTGCCACTTCTCATTCGATAATTTAGACAGTCTATCCTTTAGCTCTTCTATTTTTTTAGAACATTTATGTTTGTCTCCAACGTGCCATAGTAAGTTATCTTTTTCCAGCATATCTATCCATTCGCTATTCGTCATTTGATTTCCTCCTCTTCAATTATTTGCCGAATACCCTCTAAAATAGCTATAAATTTAATATTCAATCTATTTAATGCTCTATTTTTTTCAACTAAAGTTTGCTGTGTTGGTATTTTATTTTGATAATCTATGAGATGATTCTCTATCTCTGCTAGTAATTTTTTTATTTCAAATTTCATCAGTTGCCCCCTCTTCCTGATATAGTCCTAATTTACTTATCGATTCATCTGCAATCTCGTACTTATACTTGTTTAAATACTCCATGAATGAATGTCCTATCATTTTAAGTTCTTTGTAATTTTCTTCTTTATCATCCTCATGTTTTATGCAATCTATTTCAAATACAAACGCACCATGATTTATCCAATACTCCATCTTATAGTATCCATAAAATAAACTTTTATGGTCTTTTACGTAAAGTTTTATGTGAATAATGGAGTTCTTTATAGACTGTGCTATAATATATGCGTCTATATCGTGTTTATCTTTCATCTTGATTACCTCTTTCTAAAAAATCCTGCACTTTAACTAATACAATGTTATTGATATCTTCTTGGTTATAATTATCTACATAGTCTAAGTTGTCGTCTCGTGTTATTAAGTAGTCGCTGTCATTATCAATGCTTATCTTTTCAAGCTTGTTATGATCGTTATATTTAGCTAAAATGTTAATAGAACTCATTAAGATTTTAGAGCCAGTGACAGGTGGCTCTCCTTTTTTAACTACATCAAACAAAAAGCTGTACTCCCATTCTCCAATAACATTTGGACTTGCTATTATTTCTTTAAGCAATAGTTCTAGTTTCTCATCGTCTAAATTATTTAATAATATTTTCATCAATTATCCCCCCCCTTATCTTTTAATAATTTAACTACGTCTAAATGACCGTTATTTGATGCCCAGCGCAACGCTTGATCATCCCTTGCGTTAATATTAGCTCCATTGTCAATCAAATATTTCACTACCTCTAAATGACCGTTCTCTGATGCCCAGCGCAACGCTTGATCATCCCTTGCGTTAATATCTGCTCCCTGGTCAATCAACAACTTAACTACGTCTAAATGACCGTTATCTGATGCCAATCGTAACGCTTCATCATCCAGTGCGTTAACATCTGCTCCCTGGTCAATCAACAACTTAACTACGTCTAAATGACCGCTATATGATGCCCAGCGTAACGCATAATCATCCCTTGCGTTAATATTAGCTCCATTGTCAATCAAATATTTCACTACGTCTAAATGACCCTTCTCTGATGCCAATCGTAACGCTTCATCATCCAGTGCGTTAATATCTGCTCCCGTTTCAATCAACAACTTAACTACGTCTAAATGACCGTTATATGATGCCCAGCACAACGAATAATAATCCCTTGCGTTAATATTAGCTCCATTGTCAATCAAATATTTCACTACCTCTAAATGACCGTTATTTGATGCCCATCGTAACGAATAATCATCACTTGCGTTAACATCTGCTCCCTGGTCAATCAACAACTTAACTACGTCTAAATGACCGTTATTTGATGCCCAGAGCAACGCTTCATTATCCATTGCGTTAACATCTGCTCCCGTTTCAATCAACAACTTAACTACGTCTAAATGACCGTTATATGATGCCCAGCGCAACGAATAATCATCCCTTGCGTTAACATCTGCTCCATTGTTAATCAACAACTTAACTACGTCTAAATGACCCTTCTCTGATGCCCAGCGCAACGCTTCATCATCCATTGCGTTAATATTAGCTCCCTTTTCAATCAACAACTTAACTACGTCTAAATGACCGTTATCTGATACCCAGCGCAACGCTTTATCATCCAGTGCGTTAATATCTGCTCCCTGGTCAATCAACAACTTAACTTTATCTATATCACCTTCTCTTGAAGCAATTATTAATAAAGAATCTTGTTTCATTTGTTATACTCCTAATTTAAGTTATAAAGCCCCATGCCCTCCCTCCGTCTTTGCACCTGCTAGGGTAGTTAGCTACTTCCTTGCAACTTTATTATTTTGTTATGTCGTTTTACTATTTCCATGTTTTTTAAGATGATGGTCTAAGACATTTTTTGAAAATAATAACCCTTTGTTTTTAAACAATTTATCTACTGTTATATTTTCTATTTCTTCGTTATGAAGTATTTTTTTTAAACTTTGAAATTTTATAATGGGATTGTGTATTTTATAAACTTTCCAGCGACCGCCATATGGCTCCAACCCTCTTATTATTGCCTTATTCATTTCTTTATAGCATATGTTCCAATTTTTCATTATTTTTTGTCTATTCAGTGTAACTAGTAGACTGTTAATGCCCTCTAAATAAATTACTATTCTTTCATTTAAAAAAAAGTGATTAAATAAATCCCCCGCACTAAAAACCTGATCAGGTGTTCTCTTTAATAAATTAAAAAACACATCTCGCATGGGTGCCAAAATTGGTTTGATTTTTTTTGGATCACAAGACCTTACAAATCTGTAATATTCTACATCTGCTCCGCCCCTCATTCCCATCATGTTATATACTCCTTTTAGTTATAGTTTATAGTAATCCGCTCTTTCGTTAGCTTTCTGGCTACAAAAAGCTAAGGGAAAAGGCCGTCTTGGTGTTGGTATGTTATGCTAATTTATCTTCAATAAATAAAACAATACTTAGTAAAATACAACTTCTTCTAGCACTTGATTGATAGTATTTACTATAATCTTGTAATACTTCGTCCAATGACTCGCCTAATTTTTTAGTTTTATGTTCTTTGAGTTTAACAATTACCTTGTAAATTATTTGAGATTTTTTTTGACATAATTTTTTATCACTATATCCAAAAATTTTGGCAAATACATCAATATCATCAGATGTTATATTATTAGCTGCTATACAGTCTTCTAAATGATTTCTATGTGATTCGTTCCAAAATTTATTGCAAACTCCTTGAAATTTCCAACCGCTGCCATTATCATAAAAAACTTTATGATCTTCAGTATGAATTAATGAATGATATGTCAAGAAATTATCTAGCATTTTATAATATTTCAGCGAGTTATTCATTACTTGTCTATATTCTCGTGAAGTAAGCCAATTTTCTTGCATGTTATGTACTCCTTTTTCAAAGTTAAGTTATAATAGTCCGCTCTTTCGTTAGCTCTTTGTCGCCAAAAAGCTAAAGGAAAAGGCCGTCCTTTTTTGCTATGGTATTTAGCTTGCTTTTTGTTGCTTTGCGTGTAGCTCTAATGCTTCTTTAATTATGTCGCTTTCAAGCTTGAAAAGTGCTATGTTGTAACGCTCTTCTTGCTCAACTTCTTCGTTATTATAGTAACAAATGTTAGTTAATTGGTGATCACACGTGTACACACGTTTAGCTTTTAAGCTGTAGTAGTAGTGTGCAATAGTTTCTTTACAGCTAAAATCATCAATAAATTTAGCTGTAATGTGTAGCTTTCCAACAAATTTTGATTTGTCTTGTAGCTGTACGTTGCTGTATAAAATCATTTTAATAATTCTCCAAATTTTAATTTAAGTATTTGATAAATATATTATTTATCGTTATATATATAGTATAGCAACTAACGCAAATTAGGCAAGTTTTGATTTGTAATTTGTTTACGTGTTATTGTGTAAAATATTGGATTTGCGAGAGAGATAAAATAACTTACTAGCAGCCCATCTTCTCTTACATCGTGTAATAAGCTACAATTAAGTTTGGTTCAGACAAATAATGAAAAGTCAAGCGATTAGTTTAAAAATTTTCAATGATATTTTGCTACGCATAAAAACTTTGTGCTGCGATGCAGATCGTGCGTGTGATAAATATTTGATAGATGTCAAGTTTTTTTATAAATTTTTGGCTGAAAATACGGACAATTTTAAGGCTTATCATCGTGCGATATGTGCAAGAGATGACTTCATACAAGTAACATTGACGAGTAATCCAAACTATATGATACAGTATAGCAGAACGATTAAAGACTCTAAGTTTTCTGATGCTTATCTTGATGAAAAATCGCTAGCAGTTATGCGAGATAGCAACAGCACAAGGCAGCAAAGAGTCTTAGCATTAGTTGAGTCAATTGCTGATAAACGCATTAGCTTTAGGCAATTTGAGTGTTGGACTAAAATCGTAGAAGCATTGCATGGAAAGATTAGTATAAACAGAGATGGAAGCGTACAAGAAACCTTGGCTAAAATCATATCAGAAAAGACGGCTTTACCAGCAAACAAACGAGCTAAAAAAGCATGTTAAAACCTATAAATATCTCACAAGGAACGCTACCAAATACTGACATACAAGTATCAAATCCAAGGCTAAAAGAAGCGTTTGTTACAGCAGAATCTCATATCCAACCGCTGCCAAATCTCACGCAAGAAATAGCTTTATCTGATGTTCGGGCAGTCTATCGCTCAACTATAACTTCCGATTTATTTGCAGTAGCATCGGGAGATTTCTTAAAGATTGATGGGTCGCAAGCGGTCAATATTGCGAGCATTGGTCAGACAAATTTAGCGATAAGAATAGCAGAAAACGCACAAGGTCAGATAGTGATTGTGGATGGAGTTAGGGCGTATGCTTACGATCAAAATAGCCAATCATTTGAAGTTTTAGGGCTACAAAATGGCTTTGATTTTACTGAAGCAGTTGATGTAACTGAACTAAATACTTTCATTATAATTGTAGGAAAAATAGGGCAAGAATCGCGCTGGATTGTCTCAACGGCCAACAATGCGTTCACGTACAATGGGCAAGAGGTTGTGCTTACAGATAACAGCTTAGGCGAACTTACAGGGGTTGAGCATTGGAACAACAATCTATTCATCTTTGGCTTACAAGGGGTTCAGCGATGGATTCCATCAATTGAACGAACAACGTTTGACTTTCCTTTTTCGCAAGATCCAAGTTTTAGAGATGAATTAGGCTGTATATCAACGGCAAGTTTAGTAAGCGAAAATAACAGAATGTTTTTTTTGACAGAGAACGGCCAGGTTAAAGTATATGACAAGGAAAAAGGCCAAGGAATTATAACAAATGATGGCCTAGAGAAGTTGTTCACAAGCTACAACACGGCTAAGGCGCAAGGCAGCTATTTTTATTTTGAAGGCTACTACTTTTATATCTTGTCGTTTATAAACGACAATATCTCATTTGTTTATTGTCCAAAAACGAACAAGTGGTCAGAAACTAATCAACTTTGGGTTGGCTATCAAACTAGATCAGTGCGCGGCGATGTAGCTTTAAAAGATGGCATTTATTCGCTGACTGATGACTATAGCGGAGGCAAACAAATTACAATACAAACAGACTATTTTTACTTATCAAAGCAGCTGACAGACAGAGCGATACTATCAGAAATCATATTAAATATTACACAAGGAAAGGGCGAGACGAACAAGACTGAAAAAGCGTTTTTAAGTATAAGCAAAGATAATATTCTTTATGGCAATTCTGTGTCAAGAAATCTTAGCAAGACTGCTGAAAGACTAAGGCAATTAAAATGGAATCACACAGTTAGCAATTATGGAGTAAGCTTGCGTTTTGAACTAAGCATTTTTACTAATTTAACAATAATTAACTGTCTAGGTAGGAGATGATGAGATGACTAAGAAAAAAACAGCATGGGAAAAGAGAATTGACAAACTACAGGAAAAACAAAAAAACTTACTGATACAGCACAAGCAATGGAAAGTAAAGATTCAAAAAATGAAAGAAACTAAAGAAGAGGTGATATTAAATGACTGATGAAACTAAAACAAACGAAGAGTTAACTAACAAAGAGAAACAAAAGAAAGTACAAACAGAAGTTACGAAAACTAGAGAGCTTGAGCAAAAAGTGAAGATGATAGAGCAACAACATCAACAGTTAATGGCACAACAACAACCGCCTCAACCTCAATCTCAAGAACCAGAACCAGAACAACCAAACGATCAACATCAAATGATAAGGCAAACAATATCCCAACAAATGCAAGAAGAGCGACAACAACAAATGGCAATGCAACAACAACAAGAATATCAAAAAGCGTTTAATAAACTAGTTAGTAGCGACAATGAAGCAAAAGAATTATCGGATAATATTCAACAAAAAAATGGGGGATATGATACTGAACCAACATACGAAATCTTGCATTACATTGCTAATAGTTATAAAGATAATGTTCAACAAAAGATGATGAAAGAAGTCTTAAAGAATGATGATTTAAGAAATAAATTAATTAAAAATTTTGCATTAAAAAATTACGATAAAGTATATAAAGATATAACTGACTTAAGTAATGTTGATAATCCAGCTATTACAGAAGCACCCAAAAATGAAGCCCCAGACCTTTCACAGCATTCAAACGCAACGCTTCCTAAAAACAAAAGCCAAAAAGAAGAAGCACTACTTAATGCATTCGGCGGTTAATATAGATGTATAAACCGCAGGCCGGAAAACAAACACAATTTCTAGAAAGTGATGCGGATATTGTAATTTATGGGGGTGCGGTTGGTGGCGGCAAAACCTATGGACTTATCTTGTGTGGTCTCCAACTATATTTTGAAGGTTTAAAAAAACCACGGACAAACTGCGATTGCTTAACGATCAGAAACCGACAAATTGAAATGAACAAAGCCGGCAGTGTTTGGAAACAAGCCACTGCTATCATGGAGGACTTAGGTTACAGAGCTTATCAAAAACCTACTGAATTTAGAGTAGCTCGAAACTCAAAATGGCAATTTGCTTCCCTTAATTCTGGTAAAGGAGCAAGGGCATATATGGGTACCCAATTTGCCTGTGTTTTAATTGATGAGTTAACAGAATTAGATGAAAATGATTTTTGGATATTAGTATCTAGAACTCGTAGTGCAACGGCAGGCGTTAAGCCCTACATTCGTGCAACATGTAATCCAGCGCCTAATTGGGTACGAGACCTTTTATGGTATTGGATTGATACGAAAGGAATCAACGGAGAACCGCCTACTTATTTGCCCATTCCTGAAAGAGAAGGGGAAAAACTTTATATTGTATCATTTAAAGAATGCAAATATTATTTTAAATGCTATAATGAGGCATGGGCATGGATAAAGAAAAAAGTAAGAGCAGAAGAACCTAATAAAAAAGAAGTCGAAATTCAAAAGCCTTTATCGTTAACGTTTATTTCAGCGACTCTTAACGATAATCAAGAACTTTTAAAACATGACCCTACCTATTTATCGAAGTTGTCTTTTACAGATAATAATAAGGCTTACCAAGAAGGTTGTTGGGCATTCAACAGCCCAGGAAAACTATTTAAGTTAGAATGGTTTAATCTATTCGCCATTGAACCCGCTGACTTTGATGCTAAAATCATTACAACGGATACAGCATGTAAAACCAAAACCCATAATGATTATACTGTATTTCAAGTATGGGGGTTGAAAGGAAATAAAATATATTTAATTCATCAACTAAGAGAGCGATTCAGAATTAAATTACAAATGACGTTGATAAATCACCTAGTTAGACACTATAAACCTCAATATATTGTAATTGAAGCGGCCGCTGCTGGTTTTCAAATGCTAGAAGAGATGGAGGATTTAAACGTAATGGTGCATGAAGTCAAACGAACCAAAGACAAGTATTTTAGAGCCAAACAAGTGCAAGGTTATGTGGAAAAAGGCTATGTTTATATCAATAATCAAGCTGATTATTATCTTGATTTTGTATCTGAAGTGATCGCTTTTTCGCCAGAGAACAAAAACAAACAATCCCAACATGATGACCAAGTCGATTGTTTTGTCGATGCAGTACAAACGCTACTAGTTGATAAAATAGTTTTTTCAAAAAATATCATTGCATTAAAGGAGGTAAAAATAAATTGACAGACTTTATAAGAAGGAGAAATGATGAATATTGATTATAGTTATTTATCGATTACCCCCGATGATAAGTTTTTATTAATCCATCACCAAGGAATTTATCCACCTAAAAAAGGACAAACAGTTCAATTAATCAGCTGGTATGAATTTCTAGATATAAAAGATAAGTTTTGGTTAAAATTAACGGATATAGAATCAATTGAAAAATATATTATTGAAGAATACCAATCATTGAGTATGATGAAAAAAGTTGCGTTTATTCATCATAATTGCAGTAGAGTGATTTTGACAAAACCTCATAAATCTAATATCACTTCTATTTTAGATGTGGAATCTAAAATAAAAGCATGGATTGAAGATTTTACCCAGTATAGTTATCATATTCAGTATATATTAAATTAGTAATAGGAAAAATTATGAATATACAAGCTAAAATAGCCGCTACCATCAAAAAAGAATTAAAGTTAAAAAAAGTAACGTGGGTTAATCCTTCGGAGGTTTTTTATCCAGAAGTTTATAGAGTGGTAGATTTATGTAATGGAATAAATACACAATGTCAATTTATTCATATTATAACGAAACGATTTCATGGCTACGCATTCGATTTAAACTGTGTTTTTCCAGTTGAAAACATTTCATACAATGAAAAAGGAATGCCTGGTATAAGTTATCAAACAATTGAATTTTTGATTTATAAACTAATTAACTGTTTTCGTGCGAGACTCGAAAAACCTAGTAATATTTTAACTGACCCTAAAAATATTGAGGTGTATTTAATCGATGATTTATTTACTTTTGCAAATCTTGTAAGCTTAAAAGGTTTTATCGTAACGGAGGATAACTAATGAAAAAGAAAGTAGGCGGTAAACTCACAACCAAAAACCGCAACCAATTACCCAAAAGTGCCTTTGCAATGCCTGAAGAACGAAAGTATCCTATCAAGGTCATGAGCGGAGGTAAAGCCGTAGCGTCTAAGTCTCACGCAGCGAATGCCAAGGCCAGAGCCACGCAAATGGTAAAGAAAGGGAAGTTATCAGAAAGCCAAAAATCGGTTATTGACAGAAAGGCCAATACCGTATTAAGTAAATCTAAATCAAAGAGGAGTAAAAAATGACGATTGAACAGAAACTAATGACTAACATTGAACAAGAGCTTGAAAAAAAAGAGGTTGAAAAGCCAAAGATGACCAAAATCCAGCTTCAGGATCAATTATTAGATAAAGATTTAGAGATTGAAAAACTAAAGAAACAGCTCAAAGAAAAAGAACATCAAATAATCAAAAATAAGCGAGTACAAAAAGCAGATGATATCACAGTCAAATACTGGCAAGAGAAATGTGATAACATAAAAGATGAAGAGTTCATTAAATTACTCATTAATCATCATATTAGCTGGGAGGATGCTGATATTACCTTAAGTGATCATCATAAAAAACTTTCAATGGAAAGAATATTTGCTAAATTAAGGCAAGATCGTGGAAGACGAGAACAAATCAAATCTGAACGGAGAAGATAGATGAAATGGACTTGCCGAGAGATTTTTAACCTTCAGCGAAAATATGAAAGTCATATGCAAGATTCCTTTGATTGTGGCAAAAAAATAAATGAATTTATTAATTTAAATAAGCAAACTGATGAAGTCCAGGGTTTGGATGAAAAAGAAGTCTTAACCTTTAATTTTTTGCTTATGCACTTAACCATGTTCAAATCACAAGCAAAAGAATTACAATATGGGGTATCATTAACACCTTATTCCAAAAACGACTGCAAAACGAAAGAAATAGAAGCTTTCCAGAGCATATTTAAACATCTCATGCTCGATAAAGACAATATCTCAAGTTTTCAGAAATCATTAGATAAAGCACTCGATTTTGGTCATAGCATTTACCATATTAAACCATCTTATGAAAATAACACGACCTTGAACCAAATCTTAAAAATTGAATGCTTGGAAGACCCAAGAACCGCTTTTTTTGATTATAACTCCAAATGCCCTGATTTTTCAGATAGTGTATTTTGTGGTCGAAAATACAAATTGCCCGTTGATTATTTTAATGAAATTTACCCGAATGAGAAAAAGTCTGTAAAAGGCGATGTCAATATTATTGATTTTTGGTATAAGGTAAGGAAGAAAGGGCGATTTTTGAAACTAGATACCGGGGTTTACAAACGAGAAGACTTAATTCTTCCAATTGTTGATCATGTCGTGCCGAATCAAAAAGCAAAAACAGGTCATTATTACAAGTTAAACTATATCAGATGTTGTGAAGACGTTGAGGAATTTTTAGAAAAAAAAGATAATATTAATTGTCCTTACTTGCCCCTTGTTTTCAATCCTTGCAATCATATATTTGATTTTGAAAAAGAGAAATTTTATTATCGCCCTTTTGCATGGTATGCCAAAGACAGTCAAATACTGATTAATTCAACAGGAGCCACTCTTTGGAATATTATTAAAAATGTTCAAGCCGATAAATATTTTATCAATCATGAAAATATTGATAAGTCTAACAAAAATAAGCTTGAAAACATCAATAATTTACAAGGGGCATTTGCTGTAAAAGATATCCAAGGTATCCGCAGAGAACCGCCACAGCCATTACCCGAAGGTCTTGTTGATTTCTTTTTACAAACGCCTACTTTCATGAAAGGTATTTTAGGTTCATTTTTTGAAGGTAATTCTGCTCAAATCAAGGCTACTTCTGGCATTGCGTTAGATAAAATGTTCGATAGAAGCGATCTCATGCAAAATGACACCATTGAAAAACATTTATGCAGTGTCGAGCAAGTGGGCAAAGTATTGCAGTTTATGATTCCTATTTATTACACAGAGGAACGCCGATTAGACATTAAATGCAAAGCAGGAAAAATAGAAGAAGTTATTATTAATGAAAGAATGGAACAACCAAATGGCCAAATCATTATTAATAATAATGTCAATCGCATTATAAGTATCACAAAATATCATATAACGTTAACGCCTTCGCCTCGCATGAAAAATAAAAACATGGTGAAGGAACTCGAAAATCTCTATAGTCTCGTGCCTCAATTTGCTAATTTATCGTTAGACAAATATTTATTAGCCACCGAGATACCCCATGCAAATGTCTTGGCTAAGCGTGCTGAATTATCGATTCCGCCTATTGTTATGTCTTATGCAAATGGTCAAATTACTTATCAAGAGGCTCAATCTGAACAGCAAAAACAACAACAACAACAACAACAAATGGCAATGCAACAACAACAACCGCAACAACATTATTTACAAGCTAAAGCTTTTGGTGAGCAAGAAAAAGCCAAAACAGCTCAATATGGAGCAGAAACGGCTAGAATGAAGATGCAAACAGAAAGTCAAACAGGTCAAGTCAAGGTAGCATCAGATCATCAGAAATGGAAAGCCGAAGATCAGGTAGCAACTAATCAACAAAACCTTGAGTATTTTAAGGCCATTAATGAACGAATGAATGCTTTAAATGATATGATGGAGAAGATGAAACTGGAGAAGATGAAACGTTAAATAATAACGGTATCGAATATATGCCCTAACAGTAACTCTATTTTTAATAGTCATTACAGACTCCTCAAAAATAAAAGTTGAGGCAAAGCCAGAATATGGTATAATAGATACATATATTTAATGTATGTGTTATACCGTAGCAAAAGACTTTGCTTATTACGGTTAATGCACCCTAATATGCTGGTAATGACAGCATATTAGGGTATTCTTACCAGTATTTGTCTGTTATTATATTGGTTCTTCTTCCTCTTCTTCTTCCTTTTGTTGTGGTTCTTTTATTTACTTCACCCAATAAAAGTTCTATTTTTCAATTTCTTGACATCAATAAAATGTTTTTCTATAATAAAACTACCAAGTTATTATACTCGAACTGTCTCCGTATGATGTGCGTGGCTGGTGTTCTCTAGTCTAGGGTATCTTAACGATTAGCAGAGTGAACTGCTCGTTTCAGGAACGTACAATCCTGTCAAATCCATTTCCTGTCAAATGCTAAATGACTGATTAGGTACAGATCATATTTAATCATAAGGAGATAAAGAATGTCTTTATCCAATGAATTTGCAACCAGTCAATTAATTACTCAATACACAGCCTCTTATTTTGGTCTTCGTTCATGGGTGTTAAAATATGCTGATATTGGGGTGAGTGAATTTCAACAAGATGCCAGCAATCCTACCAACATTTATAAAACAGGGGGTGCCATTAGAATTGAAATTATGGGGTATCCAAGCGGACAGCGAGGGAAGGTTATTACGCCAGAGGCTCGTCAAACCAAAACAGTTAATTATGTGATTGACCCTGATGTGGATATTTACAATACCGGTGAGTTTTCAGATGCCTATGAAATATTATATTTTATCAAAGGGCATGACAAAGCATTTCGTGAATTAAGTCAAAAAATATTGGCTGATAAAGGGTATGATGAAATTGACCCTGACATGAAAAACAAAATGAATCGTTTTGCTCAAAGTTCCTTTGATGTATTAAAAGATCAGTTAGAGCGAACAGTCGCTGAACGTTTTGTTAAGAATGCCTATTATTGCCCGATTAGTGATCCTAATCAGATGCCAACCCAAATGACCGTGCAATACATGAATGATACGCATTCCTTCATGAACTCTTTAGGGATGTATGGTAGACGTTTTGCTGTTCTTAATGAGAAAAACTACAACGAAGTGGTGAATACATTCAATAACCAATTCAATAATCGTTTTTCATTTCCTGCCTTAGTGGATAACAAATGGCCAGAAGCAAATACCTTAAAAGGTTTTGTTGTCATGGATGTAAATACCATTTTGTCAGTGAATAATTCCCCTCAATATACCCAAGAACCAACAGATAAACCCACGGTAACAGGCCTAAGTGCGGATGGTAGGACCTTAAGTTTGAGCGGTGTGATTAGTACCAATGGCCTTGTATTTAATGAGGGAACACTTTTAACCTTAGAGTCAGTTAAATATGTAACAGGGATTGCTAAGGCACCCACATTCTACACTGCAGTTTTTAAGGTAACAGCTGATGCCGATGGTAATGGAGATGGCACGGTGGATGTTCAGATATCAGATGCTATTGATGCAACAAGCCAACACGCCAATGTGAATATTACGCCTGCGATTGGTTCACTGGTTACTGTTTGGCCAGGTTATCTGCCTAATAACATCTTTTTACCAAGAGGTCTTTATGCTAACGCACTCCCATTAGATGATGTGTATGGCTCAACTATTGGTCGCTATACGACAGCAGACAGAAAGATCATGTTACAAACCTATGCCCAGGGTAATGTTTTAAGTTTGATTAATAATTTCCGTATGTCGATGCTAAATCCGCTATTAGTTGTGCCAGATGGGTGTGTGTTAATGCCAACTCAACTTCCTGACAATGTTTAAAGGAGAAAGATATGAGTGATGATGCTTACATTAGGAATTTTGAACGCAAACAAGCCCTAGATAAAGCGTACCCTTTAATTCCTAATACAGATGCATTTTTGACGCAAGATTTTACAGGGGTTGCACGAACAGCAGACGATGGAATTGTAATATTGAGTGGAAGTGCCACTCCCTCGGATCCTATTACAAACGGAACCGTGTTGTTAACGTTGCCATCTGAAGTAGGAATTGTCGGGAAAGTATCAGGCCAAGACCCTGCAATTCCGATTATTAATTTAGCCTTCCCTTACGTACCTGCATCCTTACCGCCAGGGGTAGAAACCGTTTTTTCTGCTTTGGGAGGCATATTGATAAATAATCAAATCATTCTTCAGGGAGATATTACAATTCCAGCGGACGCTATTATTTATTTTCAAGGTATTTTTTATCGAGGCACGAGTGGTATCCCAGCTATCTAATCGCACCCTAACTTCTCTCATTGAGCAGGCCTTATATCTATCGGGTAAAAATGATCGAGAGTTCTCGCCCATTGAACCCGATGGAAACGCAGTGAATGCGGTGGCTTATCTGTTGCAAGAAATTTTAGATCAATATCGTTATGAGGTGCCATTTTATCAAGAACTGACAGTCAATACGCCAGAAGAACTGAAAGGTTTAGGAATTGCTTCCGTCAATTATGTAAAGTATTTCCAAGGCAATGCAAGTTACCCTATAAAAGAACTTAATCAAAAGGATTTCGCTAATTTTAGTGCAGTCAAAAATATTACAGGACCGCCAAGCGTGTATTATTTTGATCGATTTAATGATGCGATTGATATTTATCCTGTACCAACAGTGAATAGTAACGTCAATGAATTTGAGGTGGGTTATGTGCCACTTGATTTAATCACTCATCTTAATCAACCGATTCCATCCAGTTGGCCTTTGTTTGCCGTTAAGTTTTTTCGCTATCAATTAGCCAAAGATATTTGCAGGCTTTATAAACTGAATTGGCTTTATGAACAAGATTTACAAGATGCAAAACAAATCATGCGAGATAATGGCGATAATGAGATGTCCATTGCAAAAACACCTCGATGGAAAAGGAGTCAATCGGTACCTCCTATTTCTTGGTTATGGTATTTAACAGGGGGTCCCAATGTCTAGATTACCGCAACCGCCGATTAGCAATAACCCACAAGATATCAAGCAATCTTTAAGCGATGTTATTCGCTTTATGCGTGAGACGTATGAAAATGGTTCAAAACATCAAGGGTTTACCCAAGCTCAAATTGATGCTTTCAAAGATAAAAGTTATCTTGGCACAATTGTTTTTAATTCAGATACTAATGAATCGAATGTTGCCTATTTAGATGGCACTGAAGTTAAATGGAGGGCTTTTTAAGATGATGTACGCAGCCCCAATGGCGATGGGTTTATTAAGTGGCCTAACTGGTTATATGAATACCCCTGATTACCAAGGTATATCCCAGCAATTCACTAATCAAATGCAAGGGTTATCTGATCAGTGGAATCCGTACCTCCAACGAGCTGATCAAGCAAGGAAAGGCCAAATTGGAATGAATGCCTATCAAATGGCGAATCCTGCTGGCCTTGAGAATCGCTTATCGAGCAGTTTTACTAATTCGCCCTATCAAAATCAATTACTAACCAATACCCAAAATCAAATGAATGCCAATGCGGCTAATACAGGCATGTTAGGTTCAACGGCTCAACAAGGTCAACTTCAAAATCAAATGGCTGGCCAAGAGAATCAATGGCAACAGCAATACATTGATCGAGGAACTAACCAATACAACATGGCCTCTAACCACTTAAACCAAATGGCCACCATGATGCAACAGCAAGGCTTTAATGCCCAACAAATCCAAGATGCCATGATGGAGAAAGCATATCAATCCCAAATGCAGGCAGCCTTACAGCCAAGCAGAGGTCAAAATGCGTTAACAGGGTTTGTAGGTGGCATAGAGGGCTTATTATAATGGGATTTTCGCCACCTACTAATCCATTACTATTGTTAGGTCAAGTTGCTAATCAAGATAGCAGTGTACTAGCGAGAAACGCCCAACGCCGTGCAATGGAGCAAAACTTAGCCGAACAAAAAGCCATGTTTCCTCTCCATAACCAATTGCTCAACCAACAAATAGCCTATCAAAAGCAAATGGCTAATTTTTCCAAGGCAAAAGCTCAACAACTGGAATTTAAACGTCAATTAGCGATGCAATATGGGGGGCAATTACAATCAAACAAAACTCAACCATCACAAAATCCATTATTATCGCCAACAGATAGTTTAACCAATTCGGTTAATCAACGGATACCTCAATTTAACCAACAATCACCAACAAATCTCTTGTTATCTCAAAATCAACCAAATAGTGTACCTACGCAAAATGGTTTAATGTCATCCCAACAACTACCAAGTCAAGGTTTTAATTCACTTTTTAATCTTAATGCAGCAAGAAGTTATGCAGGGATGAAACCGATAACGCCTAATTTACAATACACTATGCAACGTCAAGGAATAAAAGATTTTGAGTCTCAACCATTAGATATTCAAGATCATCAATATGAATTAGGCAGGCGACTAGGATTATCTGCTGTGCAAGTAAGAAATTTATCAAATAAAGGTAGTTCAGTTCAAGATTACGCCAAACAACAAGGTATTAATCTTGATGACAAATCACCGGCTTATTTGCCGACAACCGCTACCAAAAGTTTAGCACAAAAACAAAAAGTAGCGACCGCTGCTATTGATCTCATGTCTCCTTCTATGACTCGGTATGAGGCGTATGGATTACCGGGCACTGTCGAGGGCTATTCACCTGCACAAATTGGTTCAGGTTTATTGGCGTGGTTTAATAAAAATCCTACAAAAATTGAGGGAGCCGCTCGACTTGCCAGCATTCCTGTCATTAAAACTGAACAAGCAATTTTACGTCAACAAGGGTTTACAGGAAATCGCTCTGCTAGGCTACTAGAGGCCATAAAAAAAGCCTCCGGAGATGAGAAAACATTATGGGCAGGCTTACCACCTGCTGTTATTAAAAAAGCCAAATATTATGTTAATAAGTATCAAGATATGACTAATGATGCCAGTGATTTAAACCTAAGAAATCCTGGATGGAGCCGAGATCAAATCGTTAATAGATTAAGAAAAAAATATTCCAAAGGCCCTGATCCGTTATTGCTAGATGATAAAGGATGGGCAACTGTAGTAGGCGATTCAAAGCCCTCTATGTCGACTATGAAAAACCAGTCTGAATCAAGTATGCCTAAGTTTCAGAGTAAAGAGGATGCCGAAAAATGGTACAAAAATTTGTCTGATCAACAAAAAAAACATCACTTTGGGGGTTAAATAAATGTCATATACTATTACTGCCCAAGATCGTTCTCAATGGGATAAAGAATCATCCCAACAACCACAAAAAAAACCTTCTTCACCAGGTTTTAATGAGAAGCAATGGATTAAAGAAAAGAAAGCTGATTTTTTCCCTCGCCTTACTCATGAAAATGTGGCAAGTGGGAAAGCACCTTCTCCTCATGGCTCACTTTATAATTATGGAGCAGGTATTGGTGATGATTTTATTAATATAGCCAATATTCCTCATGATGTAGGAATAACTTCTATCCCAAGAATCCATAATTTTACTCAAGTAGGTGGCCTACCTTATGAATTAGGCCAAGCTACAGGTTATTTAGTCCCAGGCGCAGCAGGTGAAGGCTTAGCCAGTATGGCGGGAAAAGGAATCGGGGCATTAGTGGGCGGTACAAAAATGGGTGCAAAAGCCCTAGATGTAGCCGAAGATTACCCACGCATAGCAAAACTTACCTCTGGTGCTGGGAGTGTAGCAAGAAGTGCTGGCGTTGGAGCTGGCGTTGGAGCTGCGACATCCCCTACCAGTGAAAGAGAGTCTGGAGCAATAGGAGGTGCAATTGGAGGAAGTGCAGGGGAGGCAATCGGAGGTGCATTGAATCCTTTTAAACGCACGCCCGAAAAAGTATTAGCCAAGTCCTTGTATCCTTTATCAGAATTTTTACATAGCCGATTGAAAGGAATCATTGGTCATGATACTGGCGAAGATGCCATTAAAGAGGCCTATCAAACAGCAGAAAGAAAAGCCAATAATTGGTCAAAACCTGAAAACAATGCCTATACCCTTCACAAACAAAATGCAACGTATGTCAATAAACCATTTGAAGATGAATTGGGGAGAATTAATGATGAATTAATGGCTAATGATAATGAAATGATCGCAAAAAATCCCAATATCAATCGAGATAAAGTCCACCGTCAAGTCAATCGTGTAGGTGGCAATATTAATTTTGCGAATCTTCTACCAAGACGACAAAATATCAATAAATTAGCCAATTGGAATAAAGACTTAAGCGGTGATGAAAACGATTTATTAAAGCATTATAGCAATCGATTAAGTGGAGCATTGGATAAAGGCATTGAATGGTCTAAAACGTTTAATGGAGGCAACCCAAGACATGCGGAACTTTTAGATCAATTAGAGAAAAACTGGGCTGATCAACGCAATAATTATGCCAAATGGAAACAGTTTTTTGTGAATCCTAAAACGCAACAATATAGTAAAAATCTTGAGCAAAACTATAAGGATGGTGAATGGCAAAAGATACTTGATCAATATGCGTTGGATAAAAATGAGGGTTCGGATGCTATGAAAACGACCTTTAAAGTAAAGCATTTAAATGACCTATTAGGTTCGCCAGATAAAGCCAAAGCCATTTTACTGCAACGATCACTTGGTATTAGCCCAGATGGCATTAATATTCGTAAACTCCATGATCAGTTTGTGAATAAACAGATATCCCCTCATATTCTAAATAATGTACTGGATGATAATGATAAAAGGGTATTTCATTTGATCACGAGTGCTAGAATTGCCAATGATCAATTAAAAAAACGCCCTGTCTTAAGTAAGCGAGAAGCGTTAAAATTAGGGGGCATTGTGTTAGGTAGCCATATGTTAGGCCATCTATCGGTGCCTGCGTCTGTTGGTATGGGGGGGGCTTATTTGGCCAGTCGAATGGGGGCGGATGCGTTATCGAGTAGAAGTGCCCTTCGCCAAGCAAGACGATTAGTTAAAAAAGGCGATATGAAGGCATTATATAAAACCATGAAGCCGATTAAACGTGCCTTGAGTGGCCCTACGTTCCCTGTGAGAGTAGCGGCACCGATAGGTGGAGCAATTGGCACAACCATAGCAGATAAATAAGATGAGTTTAAGCACTGGTATAGCGAATACCCCTTTAATCAATTACTTTTTCTATAAGCAATCGACTTTTATATCCAGTTCGACTGATACTACCTGTTTTCCTATTTTAAGTATTAGTGATGGGGGAAATGGTCAGCTTGTTATCACGACCACGGATACTACCTTGTTAAGTGTGGGCGTTGCGGTTACGCTTGAGTCTACGACCTCTTATGATGGTAACTATACTATCATCAGCAAAACGGCCACCACATTTAGCGTGAGCGGTATCTTTGTGGCAACTGAAGCAGGTTGCTGGCATTTGGATATTGTCAGCATTGGGGCAAACGCTGGAGATCCTCTCGATTATGGCCAAATTTTCTTTTACGACAATACCGATAAAATTACCTTTCAAAATACTTATAATGATCGAGACTTGACTGTTTTAAATCCGAATCCCATTTTACTCGATGCCAATGGGTCATGGCCTCCTATTTATCTCATTG
>Ga0209633_10000793_pt1 | contig 34839 bp, 35 predicted proteins | sample Cruoilmetagenom1_FD_187290 | JGI IMG/M metagenome (GOLD analysis project Ga0209633, IMG submission 187290) | Oil polluted marine microbial communities from Coal Oil Point, Santa Barbara, California, USA - Sample 1 (SPAdes) (version 2) | ecosystem: Environmental > Aquatic > Marine > Oil seeps ...
TAAGGTGATTATAGCAATAGGGCTCACCTCTTCCCATTCCGAACAGAGAAGTTAAGCCTATTAGCGCAGATGGTACTGCCATTGGTGGGAGAGTATGTCGTTGCCTTTCTTTTAAACCTTCATTATAATTTTTATAATGGAGGTTTTTTTATGTCCTATAGTTAGTTAAGAACTTTATAGTAATTAAACCAAAGAAAGCCTAACGACATGCCAGGCGCCAGCTGGCCTCTCGCTCAAAATGTCCACCGGACATTTTTTATATCGCTCCATCCCCTTTCTTTTAAAAAAGTCTTGATTCTTTTAGAATTAAGGCTTTTTTTATGCCTTATAGTTAGTTAAGAACTTTATAGTAATTAAACCAAAGAAAGTCTAACGACATGCCAGGTGCCAGTTGGCCTCTCGCTCAAAATGTCCACCGGACATTTTTTATGTCGCTCCATCCCCTTTCTTTTAAAAAAGTCTTGATTCTTTTAGAATTAAGGCTTTTTTTGTGCCTTATTTTTAGTTTTGATTTATAAATTTCTACATATTCCTTTTTAAAAAGAAAGACAACTCCTTTGCCCCTGCAACGACTCGCTTCTCGGGCAATAGGTCTACCAGACCTATTGAAATCCCTCGAACGCCTTTCTTTTAAACCTTCATTATTTATTTAGTGAAGGTTTTTTTATGCTTTTTTATTTTTTAAAATACTTCCCACAAAGTGGTGGTAGCAACAAAAGGAGTATTTGTAATTTTTATCATATAAATAATCCTTTTGTTGCTGAACAGAGTCACTAGTGCCTTAATTGATAATATATTTTCAGAAGACCAAGTAAACAAAGACAACTCCATGCCATGCAACGGCTGGCTTCTAGAGTAATCTTGGTTTTTTATGCTTTTTTTTAAAATTACTCTACCATAAAAGTGGTAGCCACAAAAGGATTATTTGTAATCTTCATCATATAAATAATCCTTTTATGGCTGAACAGAGCCACTAATACCTTTATTGGTATCATAATATTTTCAGAAGACCAAGTAAACAGAGACAACTCCATGCCATGCAACGGCTGGCTTCTAGCGTAATGGGTATACCAGACTTACTAATTAGAAATTTAAATACATCACAACAAAATTGCTACATAGTACCTTTCTTTATATTCATCTTTGTATTGATGAGTTACACCAATCAAATTATGCTGGTTACTTAAAATACGATTGACCATAATATAATCTTAATTGAATTTACAAAAGTATAGATTCTAGTCTCATACTTGATGTTGGTAAAATGAGTTTGTCAGTTTTGATTTGAAAATCGTAAACTTAAATCTAGCAGTGATAGGAAATAGGAACCTTGGAGTAAAAGAAGAGCATAAATTTAAGACATAATAAAAAGGGGAAAAATCCCCCTTGACAATTGGTATTCAATTGGTTACTTTTGAGAGTCGCTAGTTTATCAAGAATATTTAAATCTTAACTAAAACTAAATATTATGGAACTAAATGAAACTAAATTACATGATTTATTAGGTAAAGTTGTCACAGAAATGGGAGCGGCAGCCAATGGATCTCTCGTTACCATTAGAGATAAATTAGGACTTTACAAAACATTTTCAGAATCTGGATGCATGTCTTCGCAAGAGCTCCAGAAACTCCTTTTAATTTAATCTTGTAAGCACGTCCTTAATTTTTAATTTTATAATATTATGAAAACAAAACTGAGTATAATTTCAATTTCAATTGTTCTTTTAACATTAGTTTATTTTACCAGTAGCAAACTAACTGAAAACGAGTTAGAAGATTCACCAAAAATAGCTATGAATTTTATTAAATGTACTTCTACTAAATTTTTAATTGAGGATATTGATACTACAAAGCAGATATCTCCATTATTTGAAAATTTAGGAAATTATAATGTCACGATTAGTACAAATAATTTAATGACCCAGAAATTTTTTAATCAAGGTATTAGACTTACTTATGCTTTTAATCATGCGGAAGCACATAGGTCATTTTTAGAAGCCTCTCGATTAGATCCTAATTCTGCTATGAGCTTTTGGGGTCAGGCATATGCATTGGGTCCAAATATTAATGACCCTCTGCCTGATGATGAACGGAAAATAATATATTACAAAGCGGCTCAAAAAGCAAAAAGCTTAGCGGCAAAATCTACTCCTAAAGAACAAGCTATAATTGATGCCTTAACATATAGGTATAGTGATGATCTTACAAAAAATATTGCAACGTTGAATATGGCCTATATGAAGGCAATGGCTAAAGTTGCGGAGAAGTATCCTCAAGATGCTGATATTCTAACCTTATATGCGGCTTCAGTAATGAATACGGTTCCTTGGGATTATTGGGATGGTGATGGCAACCCTTCACCAAATATACAAGAAGCGAAGACAGCATTAGAAAGAGCCATGAACATAAATCCTAATCATCCGGGAGCACATCATTACTATATACATATGGTTGAATTGCCTAAGCCAGATTTAGCTATTGAAAGTGCTGACAAAATTGGAGCATTGATGCCTGCAGCTGGCCATATTGTACATATGGCATCGCATATATACATTCGTGTCGGTCGGTACAAAGACGCTGTTACAGTTAATCAAGCGGCAATTTTAGCAGATGAAGATTATATCTCTCAATGTTATTCACAGGGTATGTATCCATTAGGATATTATCCACATAACATTCATTTTTTATGGTCAGCAGCAAGTCTTTTGGGAGATAGTAAAATAGCAATTGACGCGGCAAAAAAAACGGCTGAAAAAGTTCCTATTGGAGAATTAGTTGCAATGCCTTTTTTACAAGATTTTTCTGCAACACCTTTATTGGCTTATACAAGATTTGGAAAATGGAATGAAATTTTAACAGTACCAAGCCCTAGTGTTGAAATTAAACATCTAAATCTTATTCGTCATTATGCTCGAGGTATAGCATTTATACGTAAAGGAAATTTAAAAGAAGCTCAAGAAGAATTAGATGCAATTGGAGTACTTAAGAATGATCCGGAATTGGAAAATTTGGTGGCAACGGCACATAATTCATCTGCTTCAGTTGCAAGGGTTGCATATGAAGTTGTGGCAGGAGAGTTAGCTGCATTGAAAGGAGACCTTTCAAGTGCTATAATGCATTTAACAAAAGCGGTTTCAAATGAAGATAAATTAACTTATACTGAACCGGCAGCATGGTATATTCCTACAAGACAAAATTTAGGTGATGTTTTATTGAAAGCTAAAAAATACGAGGCAGCAGAAAAAGTATTTAAAGAAGATTTGAATGTTTTAAGGCAGAATGGATGGTCTTTAATGGGTTTATATAACAGTCTTATGGCTCAAGGTAAAATAGAAGAAGCTAAACAAATTAAAAAAGAGTTTGATAAAGCATGGCGATATGCAGATATTGATATAAGTAGTTCGGTATTGTGATATAATACTTTTATTCATAAAGTGGGTTAAAGTAATTGCTTTTCATAAAAAACCCATTGTGTTAGACAATGGGTTTTTTAGTTTTTATGAATATGTTACTTACACCAACATGGTAACCGGATTTTCAATATATCCTTTTAAGGTTTGTAAAAATAAAGAACCTGTTGCACCATCGACAGTTCTATGATCACAAGCCAAGGTCAACTTCATAGTATTCCCCACTACTATTTGTCCGTCTTTGACAATTGGTTTTTGCACAATTGCACCTACAGATAAAATAGCTGAATTTGGTTGATTGATAATTGAAGTAAAATCAGTAATACCAAACATGCCTAAATTGGAAATGGTAAAAGTACTACCTTCCATTTCTTGAGGGGTAAGTTTTTTATTTCTTGCCCTACCTGCATACTCTTTAACTTTAGCACCAATTTGTTGTAAGCTTTGTTCATCTGCAAATTGTAATACAGGTACCAGTAATCCGTCTTCAACGGCCACGGCCACTCCCATATGTACATGGTGATTGATACGAATTTTATCATCAAACCATTGTGAATTCACAGCTGGGTGTTGCTTTAATGCTAAAGCTGTAGCTTTAACAACAATATCATTAAATGATATTTTAGTATCTGGTATGGAGTTGAATTGTTGTCTAAAGGCGATGGCATTATCCATATTAAATTCAACATTCAAATAATAATGCGGTGCGGTGAATTTAGACTCCCCTAATCTGCGTGCAATTACTTTACGCATTTGAGAGTTTGATATTTCATTAAAACCTTCTTGTCCACTAGGTACAAACGGCATAGCAGAACTACTAGATTGACTAGGTGTAAAGTTTTCTACATCATTTTTAATAATACGGCCACCTTCACCTGAACCTTTAATATGTAATAAGTTAATGCCTTTTTCTTTTGCTATTTTTTTTGCTAATGGTGAGGCAAAAATTCTTCCTCCTGAAGCAGTTGTAGCTGGTTGACTAACTGCTGTACTCGGTTCAACTGTTTTTGTCTCGTTAGCTATCTGGATTGGTTGTTCAGCCAAAGCTGTATCTTGACTTTCCGTTTTGCTAAAAGCACCATTTTTAATGGATTTGATTAGTTCAGAAACATCTATTCCTTTTTTACCAATAACAGCTAACACACTATCTACAAGAGCAGATTCACCTTCTTTAATTCCTACATAAAGTAAAGTGCCTTCATAAAAGGATTCAAACTCCATGGTAGCTTTGTCGGTTTCAATTTCAGCTAAAATATCACCTTCTTTAACACTTTCTCCTTCTTTTATTAACCAAGATGCCACGGTTCCTTCGGTCATGGTGTCGCTTAAACGAGGCATTGTTATAATTTCAACTCCCTTAGGTATATCCACATCTGCACTGGTATTATCATTTGCATCTTCTTTAACGTCATTATTTTTAGAGGTCTCTTTGGTATCGGTTTTAGCTTCCGATTTTACACTTGCTAAAACGGAAGAAATATCTTCATCTTTATCCCCAATAATTGCTAAAAGCACATCCACTTTAGCTGTTTCCCCTTCATTAATCCCTATATATAAAAGCGTACCTTCATAGAAAGACTCAAATTCCATAGTCGCTTTATCAGTTTCTATTTCTGCCAGAATATCTCCTTCAACTACCGCATCACCTACTTTTTTTAACCACTTTGCAACCACACCTTCTTCCATGGTGTCACTTAAGCGAGGCATATTAATTATTTGAGCCATATAATTTAATTTTTAAAAATTAAATAAATTCCAAACCCGAAGTTTCGAGAAAATTTCAAATAACGATGTATTTGGAATTTGATTTTTTGTCCCAATAAATATCGGGATTGTTATTTATTTACAATCTGTGTTTTAAAAACGGATAATCTTCTTGTTCATAGACCATATCATACAACTGTTGTTTGTCAGGATATGGAGATTCTTCTGCGAATTTTTCACATTCTGCAACCTTACTTTTTACTTCTTTTTCTATGGCCTTAATTTCATCAGCTGTCGCATATTTTTTATCTTTGATAACATCTAATACTTGAGTGATAGGATCAATTTTTTTATACTCTGAAACTTCATCTTTAGTTCTATAATGTTGAGCATCACTCATGGAATGCCCTCTATAACGATAGGTTTTCATTTCTAAAAAAGTAGGGCCATTTCCTTTTCTGGCATGTTCTATGGCTTCATGCATAGCTTCCGCTACTTTTACAGGATTCATTCCGTCAACGGGTCTACTTGGCATTTCATAGCCTAAGCCTAGTTTCCAAATGTCTTCATGACTTGCTGTTCGTCCTACAGATGTACCCATGGCATATCCATTATTTTCAACAATAAAAACAACAGGTAAATTCCAAAGCATTGCCATATTAAAAGTTTCATGTAAAGAACCTTGTCTTGCCGCACCATCACCAAAATAAGTTAAAGTAACAGCATCGTTACCTTTATACTTATCGCCAAAAGCAATTCCGGCACCGAGTGGAATCTGTCCACCAACAATACCGTGACCACCATAAAAACGAAATTCTTTAGAAAAAATATGCATAGAACCGCCCATACCTTGAGAAGTACCGGTTACTTTTCCAAACAACTCAGCCATCACCCGTTTTGGGTCAACACCCATACCTATAGGTTGAACGTGATTTCTATAAGCGGTTATCATTTTATCTTTGGTCAAATCCATAGCATGTAAAGCACCTGCTAATACCGCTTCTTGTCCGTTATACAAATGTAAAAAACCTCTTACTTTTTGTTGTATGTAAACGGCTGCCAGTTTATCTTCAAACTTACGCCAAAACAGCATGTCTTTATACCAATTGAGATAAATCTCTTTTGTTATTTTTTTCATAAAAAAATCTAATTAATGCAATTAACTACAAAAATACTATTTTAGTGCTATTAGAGAAGAAAAGAATGAAATTATTTACGAAAAGGTTATTTATCATAAAAATTACTTTTTTATAATTAATTTGAACACTGAACACTGAACACTGAACACTGAATTAGTCCATATAATCTTCAATAGGGTTACAAGAGCATACTAAATTTCTATCTCCATAGGCATCATCTACCCTGCGTACTGGTGGCCAAAATTTATTATCGGCCAAATATGGTAATGGAAATGCAGCTTCTTGTCTACTATAACTAAAGGTCCAATCATCTGAAGTTAACATTGCCTGTGTATGGGGTGCATTTTTCAGCACTGAATCCTGACCTTCATTATAGGCGTCAATTTCCGATTTGATGGCAATTAACGCATCACAAAATTTATCTAATTCCGGTTTACTTTCGCTTTCAGTGGGTTCAATCATTAATGTACCGGCTACTGGAAAAGAAACCGTTGGGGCATGAAAACCATAATCCATTAATCGTTTGGCTACATCAGTAACTTCAATGCCTTTAGATTTAAATGCTCTAAAATCAACAATCATTTCATGGGCTGCAAAACCTTTTTCTCCAGTATATAAAATGCTATAATGTTTTTCTAATCTGGCTTTGATATAATTGGCATTGAGTATAGCATAAATAGTAGATTTTTTAAGACCTTCTTCACCTAACATTTTTATATAACTATAAGAAATCAAATCGACCATAGCAGAACCCCATGGTGCAGCAGAAATTGCCTGAATAGCATTTTTACCTCCGGTTTGAATTACAGGATTGCTTGGTAAAAAATCTGCCAAATGTTTAGCCACACAAATTGGACCAACTCCAGGACCGCCACCACCATGTGGAATGGCAAATGTTTTATGTAAATTTAAATGACAAATATCAGCTCCAACAGTCGCTGGATTTGTTAGGCCTACTTGAGCATTCATATTAGCACCGTCCATATATACTTGTCCGCCATTACTATGAATAATATCTGTTATTTCTATTATAGCTGATTCAAAAACACCATGCGTTGATGGATAGGTAACCATAAGTGCTGCTAAATTATCTTTATGTAATTCGGCCTTTCCTTTTAAATCTGCCACATCAATATTACCATCTTCTGTAGTTTTTGTTACTACAACTTTCATACCTGCCATTACTGCAGAAGCTGGATTAGTACCATGGGCAGAAGCTGGAATCAAGCAAATATTTCTATGTGATTCTTTATTAGATTCATGATAAGCTCTTATGGTCATTAAACCTGCATATTCACCTTGAGCACCGGAATTGGGTTGTAAAGAGGTAGCGTAAAAACCAGTTATAACGTTTAAATATTCTTCTAAATTATGAAGCATTTCTTTATAGCCTAAGGCTTGATCTTCGGGTACAAACGGATGGATATTATTCCATAAACTACTGCTCAATGGGAGCATTTCACTTGCCGCATTTAATTTCATAGTGCAAGAACCAAGCGAAATCATAGAATCTGTCAAGGAAATATCTTTGCGTTCCAATTTTTTAATATATCGCATCATCTCAGTTTCTGAGTGATATTTTTTAAAGACATCATGTGTTAGGAAACCAGAAGTGCGTATCAATTCTTCAGGAATACTTATACAAAGAGAGCAATCATTAATAGTAATGATGTCTTTGTGTTCAGATTCTGAAAGTACACTTAAAATGGTATTTAAATCATTATCGGTAGTTGTTTCATTGATAGATATACCAATGGTAGTTTCATCAATATTTAAGAAATTGATTTCACTTCTCTCTGCTACAAATTTTAACTTTGCAGTATTATTGACTTTAACTTGTAGCGTATCAAAATAGGTAGCATTTAATTGTTCTAATCCCATTTCTTTTATAGCCTCATTCAATGTGTTTGTAAGTGAATGAATTCTTCTAGCAGTATATTTTATTCCTTCTGCACCATGATATACGCCATACATACCAGCCATGACGGCTAATAAAACTTGAGCGGTACATATATTTGATGTTGCCTTTTCTCTTTTAATATGCTGTTCTCTTGTTTGTAAGGCCATTCGTAGAGCCCTATTACCATCCGCATCAACGGTAACTCCAATAATTCTACCCGGAATTAAGCGTTTGTATTCTTCTTTAGTTGCAAAGTAACCGGCATGTGGTCCGCCATAACCTAACGGAATTCCAAAACGTTGTGAAGTACCAACACATACATCTGCACCCATTTCTCCGGGTGATTTTAATATGGCTAAACTCAATAAATCTGCAGCAACAACAACTTTTGCATTACTGTTATGGGCAGAGGCAATAAAATTAGAATAATCATAAATCTGTCCATGTTTAGATGGATATTGAACCATTGCACCATAGAAATGGGGTGAAAATTCAAAGGTCTCATGATTGCCAAAGATCAACTCAATTCCCAAAGGCTCAGCACGTGTTTTTAAAATGGAAACAGTTTGCGGTAATACTTCATCTGAAACGAAAAACTGATTTCGACCTGTCTTTTTTTGATCTCTTGAACGAGCATTAAATAATAGTGTCATGGCTTCAGCAGCAGCAGTACCTTCATCTAACAAAGATGAGTTTGCCAATTCCATACCCGTTAAATCTGTTATCATAGTTTGGTAATTTAGCAAAGCTTCTAATCTGCCTTGTGAAATTTCTGCTTGATAAGGAGTATATGATGTATACCAACTAGGGTTTTCGAAAACATTACGCTGAATTACTGCAGGTAATATGGCGGCGTGGTAACCCAGACCAATATAAGTTTTGTACGTTTTGTTTTTACTGGCGAGTTCTTGGATATGAGCACTGTACTCATATTCACTCATAGGTTGTGGTAAATTTAGAGCTTGTTCTAATAGAATATGTGAAGGAATTGTTTTATTTACCAATTCAGTAAGGCTATCAATACCAATAGTTTTTAGCATTTTTTTGACTTCCTCTTCCTTAGGTCCAAGGTGTCTTTCTACAAAAGAATCTGTTTTCATAGGTTTAAAATTTATACCATTAAATTGCGGTTCAAATGTACTGAAAATTGTTATTATTTATTTATAATAATATATAATTTATCACCTTATTATCAGTTGAATTAAAACATTTAGTTTAGTACTGAATCATTTGATTTCCGATTTCCTTACTTTTGTAAAATGCAAATATTCAAACGAATTTTTGATTTTTATATTTTTGGTAATATTCATGTTGCTTTAGCTGCATTTAGCCTTGCCAAACTAACTTTATTAACCTATGCTATTGATCAGAATTTAATACCCTTCTTTGTTTTTTTTTCAACCATAACAGGATATAATTTTATACGATTATACAAAATTGGTGATATTCAAGATTGGTTTTTTAAAATTATTAAAATGAATAGAAAAATCATTATAACTTTGACCTTTGTCAGTGGAATTTTTGTTGCTTACATAAGTTTTTTATTGAATGTTAAAGCCCTTGTTGCTTTAATTCCATTTGGATTGTTTACACTGTTTTATGCAATTCCAATCAAAAAAGAAAAAAAAGTAACATTGAGAAGTTTGGCTTATTTTAAGTTGTTTTTAATTGCTATTTCCTGGGCAGGTGTTACTGTTTTAATCCCATTAATAAATTATGATATAGTATTTGATAAGGATGTTGCTATCGTCTTTATACAACGATTTTTATTCGCTGTGGTAGTTGTTATCCCATTTGATATAAGAGATATGAATTTTGATAATGAACAACTTAAAACCTTACCTCAGTTTATAGGTATCCAAAAATCAAAAATACTGGGATTAGTTGTTTTAATGTTGTTTTTAGGATTGGAATTTTTAAAAAACCCAATAGAACCTCAACAATTAAGGGTACATTTTTTTATCGCTTTATTCACTTTATTATTTCTATTTAATGCCAATGAAAATCAGCATAAATATTATAGTGCTTTTTTTGTGGAGAGTATTCCAATGGTTTGGTTGGGTGCATTTGTTTTCTTGAATAGCAATTAGTAATTTATAACCTGATTTCGATAAAGAATATTTTTAAGCTATACAAAAAATTTCCCTTTATAAACTAACTCATATTAGACCCTTAGATTAAGATAGATCAGCACTTTTTTTATAGGTCAAGAAATAGTAACAAGAAATTTGTCGATAATTGTTTTTACTTTAGGAGGGATTAAATCATTCTCAACCCATGTATGGATATCACCTAAATACTGCATACCTAAATAATTGGCACTTTCAACAAAAGGCATGGTAAATCCTTCTTTTAAATCATTGGAGTTACTACAACTTATCATAGCCATATTTTTACCGCGTAATTTTCTTCCCAATACTTTATGAGTTTTTAATAAATCTGATAGTCTGTCGAAAAACACCTTTAAAATACCACTCATACTGTACCAATAAACAGGTGTGGCAAATATAATTGTATCGTATTTTTTAGTAATATTTATCATTAAATCGATAAAATCATCATCCACATTTTTAAAATCATAGTCAAAATGATTTATATTTTTATTTTTCAGATCGATAATATCATATTGACTTTTAGAATTTATATAGTTGATAATTCTATTGGTGTCACCATTACTTCTAGAGCTGGCTTGTAATATTACTATGTTGTTTTTCATAATTGCAAGTAATAATATTTTTTTTAAAATAAAATAAAATTTTCATAGATTATATTAATACCTATAAAGGTAATAGCTATTGAAGTATTAAACCCAGATTATGCATTAGAACTTTGTTATGAACAATGAAAGCACAATAAATACTGGGATTTTCTTAATTTCAGCGTAGTACAACTACGGTTAAATTAAAAAATAAAGCGAAGCGGCAGTAGTTGAAGTGATTTCAGGGTGTAATAGATCTTCTAATGCATAATTTGGGTTAATGATTAAAATCACTATTTTTATCCCAAATTAATCTATTACATGAATATCAATGATTATAAAGTTTCAAAAGAAATAAAGTTAAAGCAAATCGCTACAAGTGAGGTAGATGTTAATGCAAAACAAAAACTTAAAAAAGTTAGAAAAAAAATAAGTAAGCTACAAGATGTAATGTATGCCCATGGCAAATATAGTATGTTGATCTGTTTGCAAGGTATGGATACATCTGGAAAAGATAGTTTAATTAGGGAAGTCTTTAAAAATGTAAATGCAAGAGGGGTAGTAGTACATAGTTTTAAAGTGCCAACTGAAAATGAATTAAAGCATGATTTTTTATGGAGGCATTATATTGCTTTACCGGAAAGAGGTAAAATAGGTGTTTTTAATCGTACACATTATGAAAATGTATTGGTAACTAGAGTCCATCCGGAATATATTTTGGGGGAACAAATTCCTTCAATAAAAACCAAAGAGGATATTAATGATGATTTTTTCCATAAAAGGATGGAACATATCAATAATTTTGAACGGCATATAACAGAAAATGGTACAATTATTTTAAAATTCTTTTTACACCTTTCTAAGGAAGAACAAAAGAATAGGCTTTTAAGAAGATTAAATCTTACGGATAAAAATTGGAAGTTTTCATCTGGAGATTTAAAAGAACGAAAATTATGGAATCAATATCAAACCTGTTACGAAGAAGCTATTAATAAAACATCTACGAATAAAGCTCCATGGTTTATTGTTCCTGCAGATGATAAAGAAACCGCCAGATATATCGTTGCACAAGCCATTTTGGAATCGTTAGCGTCTTATGAAGATATAAAATATCCTGAATTAGATAAAAAAACAACAGTACAATTAAAAGAATTTAAAAACGAATTAGAGAACGATTAATCATAAAATATGAGAACAATATTAAAGATAAGCTTACTGCTTTTGTATATCAATTTATCTGGACAAACTGTAAATAAAAATGATTCTACAATAGTTCGTAATATTTATACAGATGCCTTAACCAATGGGAAAAGTTATAATTGGTTGCATTATTTAACTAAGAGAATCGGAGCTAGACTAGCAGGTTCTGAAGCCGACAATAAGGCGGTAACTTGGGCAAAAGCGGAATTAGACAAGTTAGCATTAGATAAGGTGTGGTTGCAGCCGGTTACTATACCGCATTGGGAAAGAGGTGCCAAGGAAGAAGCTCAAATTCGAACCAAGTTTGGAAAATTTGATGTAGATATTTGTGCTTTAGGAGGCTCAATTGCTACCCCTGAGTCGGGAATCTTAGCAGAAGTTATAGAAGTGCAAAGTCTGAAAGAGGTTGAGGATTTAGGTGATAAAGTTAAAGGCAAAATAGTATTTTATAATAGAGCAATGCCTATTGATAAAATTGAGACTATGAAAGCTTATGGGGCAAGTGTAGATCAACGAGTTTATGGTGCATCTGTAGCAGGGAAGTATGGTGCATTAGGGGCTATTGTTCGTTCAATGAGTCATAAATTGGATAATGTGCCTCATACAGGAACTATGCGTTATGGTGAGATAACAGAAGATCAAAAAATACCAACTGCTGCTATTAGTACCAATGGTGCTGAGATGTTGAGTAAATTATTGGAAGAAAAAGAAAAAGTTGAACTTCGGTTTTATTTTAAACAGAATTGTAGAAGTTTACCTGATGCACAATCTTTTAATGTAATTGGAGAAATCAAGGGTGCTGAATTTCCTAATGAAATTATTCTGGTTGGAGGTCATTTAGATTCGTGGGATCTAGGGGAAGGTGCTCATGATGATGGAGCCGGAGTGGTACAATCTATGGAGGTATTACGTCAGTTTAAAAAACTTAAGATTAGACCAAAAAGAACTTTGAGAGTAGTATTATTTGCCAATGAAGAATTTGGTTTAAGCGGAGGTAAGGCTTATGCGGCCGAAGCTGAAAAAATGAATGAGAACCATATAGTAGCACTAGAATCAGATTCGGGCGGATTTTCACCACGTGGATTTGGTTTTACTTGTAATGACCAAAATTACAATCAGGTATTACAATGGAAATCTATATTTGAGCCATATAATATTCATATTTTTGCCCGTGGTGGTGGCGGTGCTGATATCGGTCCCTTAAAAAAAGATGATAATATATTATTAGGTTTGCGTCCAGACTCACAACGTTATTTTGATTATCATCATACAGATGCCGATGTTTTTGAGGCAGTAAATAAACGTGAATTAGAATTGGGAGCTGCAACAATGACCTCTATTATTTATTTATTTATTTGATAATTATGGAGTTAACAATTAGAATTAAAAATTTCCAATTGCACCTCATCGGTTGTAAAGTTATACCAAGGATATAATCATCTATTTTCAATAAATATGCTTCATTCTAACAAAGAACTTTCTCAACTTGTGGTTGCCTATTGTGATGCTTATGGTGTTGAACATGTAGTTATATCACCGGGATCACGAAATGCACCATTAATTGTCGGTTTTACTAATCATTTGCAAATTAAAACGTATAGTGTGGTTGATGAGCGTTGTGCTGCTTTTTTTGGTTTAGGGATCGCCCAACAATCAAAAAAACCAGTAGCATTGGTTTGTACATCAGGCTCTGCATTGTTGAATTATTATCCGGCTATAGCAGAAGCTTTTTATAGTAATATACCTTTAATAGTTATTTCTGCAGATAGGCCTCAGCATTTAATAGATATTGGTGATGGGCAAACTATCAGACAAGAGAATGTGTTTAAGAATCATAGTCTTTTCAATGCCAATTTAATTGAGGATAGTGACTTTCTAAACGAAAATACCAAGTTAATTTCGGATGCAATTCATGTTTCAATCCTCCATAAAGGGCCTGTGCATATTAATGTGCCTTTTGATGAACCTTTATATGATAGTACAGATATAACAACTGTTAAAAATATATTGATTAATAACAATTTTACAGTACCAGAAATTGGTTATGATTTTCAAAATTATGCAAGAATTTGGAATTCATCTTCTAAAAAAATGGTGTTGGTTGGAGCTAATTATCCTAATGAAAAATTAGAACAACAATTGATAGCGTTGGCAAAGGATGAATCGGTATTGGTCTTTACTGAAAACACCTCAAACCTTCATCATTATAAATTTATAAATAGTATAGATAAACTTATTTTTCCACTAAGCGAAAGTGATTTTTTAGCTTTAAAACCAGAGGTATTAATTACGCTAGGTGGCATGATCATATCAAAAAAAATAAAACAATATTTACGAAAACACCAACCAAAGCACCATTGGCATATTGATGATAATAGTGAAATGAATACTTATCATTGCCTATCACAATATTTTAAAATGGATCCGACCGTGTTTTTTAAAAGTTTTTTGCCAATGGTACAAGAGAATGATAGTGACTATCAAAAATATTGGCTAAAAATTAAATCAGAAAGAAATGATAGGCATGCAGAATTTGCAGAAAGCGTAATTTTTTCTGATTTTAAAGTGATCGAAATTTTGTTAAAGAATATTCCTGAAAACCTTCAAGTGCAGTTTGGAAATAGCTCTATTATTAGATATGCTCAATTATTTGATAACAATCATTCCCTAAATATTTTTTGTAACAGAGGAACGAGTGGTATAGATGGGAGTACTTCTACTGCAATAGGTGCAGCACATATTTTTAAAGGACAAACGGTTTTAGTAACGGGAGATATAAGCTTTTTTTATGATAGTAATGGCTTGTGGAATAAATATATAAAAAATAATTTTAGAATTATATTAATAAATAATAAAGGTGGAGGTATATTTAAGATCTTACCTGATCCTTCAAAGACCAATGCTTTAGATTATTTTGAAACTCAACATAATTTTACTGCTCAGCATTTGTGTGCAATGCATGAATTTCAATATGATAGTGTCTTAAATGAAAGAGACTTGATTAAGCAATTAGAAGTATTTTTTAGTAAAAGTAGTAGGCCAAAGTTGTTAGAAATATTCACACCAAATATGGAAAATGATAAAGTGTTAAAAAACTATTTTGATTTTTTATAAATCTAAATGTTTAATTCTTTATATTTGATAAAATATATTTATAAACTTCTTTACTAACCAATTATTAAATTAAAAGTTATGAGTAAAAGAGATGAATTAATTGCATTATATGCAAGTGAACTTAAGAGTAAATGCAGTGTAAGTGCTGACATGAATTTATTAACAAAAGTAACTATTGGATGTGGTCCATCAATATACAATAAGGATGCCGCTACAGTTTCATGTTCTGATGAATCAGAATTAGCTACTGTTAAGAATAATTACTTAATTAAAAAATTAGGATTAAAAGACGGTCCAAAATTAGACGAAGCTATTAAAAAGGTCTGTGGTCAATTGGGTAGTTCTAACAGAAATAAATACAGAGCAATGTTCTATTATTTATTATGTAAAGAATTTGGTAAAGAATCGGTATATAAGTAATAGTATTGGTTTATAACTGAAGATGTTCTGAGATTTTTAGATTCAAATCTAAAAATCTCAGAACATCTATATTATAACATCAAAAATTTAATTCTTTTTAAAGTATCTTTTGGGGCTTTATTTTCCCGTTTCTTCACTATCTTCAACCTCAATAATATCCTCTTCAATTACTTCTTCACCTCCATTATTATATGTTTTTTGCTTGGTTAAAACACGCTCAACATTTTGATAATATCCATCAGCATTTGGGTCTTCAGATGAAATCTTAGCATAGCCGTTTTTGTAATACTTTAATGCTCTTTTATAATCATTACCAGTTTCATAATATTGACCAATATAATAATCACCTATAGGAGATTCGGGATATAAACGATTAATCATTTTTCCAAACTCTTCTAAATATGCACCATCATCTTTATCAAGTATAATTGATTCTACTGCAAAAATATCACGTTGTCTGATTTTTAAATTGGCACCAAAAAGGTATTGAATCTCTACATATTTCTTTTCTAAGTATTCAATGGCTTCAGCCGGATTTAAATCAGCTACTTCATTATTGAATTCCTCTTTAGAAATAGATGAATACATATCGAATATATGTGCTAATGCCCCTGGAATTGCTTGTCCTAAAGATGATATTTTTGTTGAATGATCAAATTCATCATATTTATATTTAAAATTATCATTTTCAAAATTCTTTAGAATATAATATATAGTTTCTATATTTTTAGATTTATCAACGCCATTATATTTACCATTATTTAAATAATAATAGGTATGAGAATTTAATGTTGGCACTTTACCTCTAAATAAATCGGCAATTTCATTAGAATAAGAAGGGTTTACGTTAACATAAGCGTTAAAAATAGGTGTAGGTTCTACCATAAAATAATTGCTAAAATTGGCCGTAATTGTACTTCCTACAATAGTTCTAAAAGCAGATATTCTATAATTGTCTTCAATATAGCCAATCAATTCATTTTTAATGAATTTATAGAATTTTGAACTAGAACTTGTGAGCATACTATTTAAATCTATAGCACAATCTAATTTGCGTTCATTCTTTTGGTTTTGGAAAATACCTACTACAATTTGTTCAGGAGCTTTATCCTTAGCAGCAAATAACTTAGAATTTGCCACATAAACGTCAAATAAATATTCAGCATCTAAAACAATGGCTAATGGATATACCCTTGTGGAGTCTTGTTTGTATGAATCAGGCACATAAATTTTTAATGTTCTATTATTATGTATTTCACCGCTTAATTCAGACGACTTAAAAGCCTCTAAGGTAACATTCTGTCCAAATGCAAAGAAGCAGAACATTACAAAGAATAGGTTGATGTATAATTTTTTCATGATTTTTAACAATTTTCAGTTTTATAAGAACTAATTTTTTTAGTCATTTTCTTAATTCTATCTTTACAAACGAATAAAATTGTAATTTATGATACAAATAGATTGGAAAACTGCAAAAAAATACACTGACATCACATATAAAAAGTGTAATGGAGTGGCCAGAATAGCATTTAATAGGCCAAATGTACGTAACGCGTTTCGTCCAAAAACGACTAGCGAATTGTATGATGCTTTTTACGATGCACAAGAAGATACTAGTATTGGTGTGGTATTACTTTCTGCAGAAGGACCTTCAACAAAAGACGGAATTTATTCATTTTGCAGTGGTGGAGATCAAAAAGCTAGAGGCCATCAAGGTTATGTAGGCGATGATGGTATGCATAGGTTAAATATACTAGAAGTTCAAAGATTGATTCGTTTTATGCCAAAGGCTGTAATTGCTGTGGTTCCAGGGTGGGCTGTGGGTGGCGGTCATTCCTTGCATGTAGTTTGTGATTTGACTTTAGCTAGTAAAGAACACGCTATTTTTAAGCAAACTGATGCAGATGTTACCAGTTTTGACGGAGGCTATGGTTCTGCTTATTTAGCGAAAATGGTAGGGCAAAAAAAGGCCAGAGAAATCTTCTTTTTAGGACGGAGTTATTCTGCTCAAGAAGCTTTTGAAATGGGAATGGTAAATGTCGTTATTCCTCATGCCGAGCTAGAAACAACTGCTTTTCAATGGGCACAAGAAATTTTAGAAAAATCTCCTACTTCCATAAAAATGTTAAAATTTGCCATGAATTTAACTGATGACGGTATGGTGGGACAACAAGTATTTGCAGGAGAGGCCACCAGATTGGCTTATATGACTGAGGAAGCCAAAGAAGGTAGAGATGCATTTTTAGAAAAACGCAAACCAAATTTTGAAAAGAAATGGTTGCCATAATTATAAAATTTTAACTTCCAAACATTATAAAATTATTTTAAAAATGAAGGCACAAACAATAACATTTCTAATAAAATGTCCTGACAGAAAAGGGTTAGTTGCAAAGATCACCAATTTTTTTTATGAAGATGGCTTTAACATATTAAGTTGCCAACAATATGTAAATGCAATACAAAATACTTACTTCATGCGTGTACGCTTAAATGCGGAGGGAACAGAAATAAGTAAGAATGATTTGGAAAGTAGATTTACAAAGTTAGCTAAACCACTCAATATTGTTTGGTCCGTAAACTATGAAGAAAACAAGTCTAATGTTGCTATTTTGGTTTCTCATACAAGTCATTGCCTATATGATTTATTAGAGAGACAGAAAGAAGGTAATTTGAACTGTAATATTAAAATGATTATTAGTAATCATGATAAATTAAGACCGATTGCTGATATGTTTAATATACCTTATTATTATTTACCTGTTGATTCTAATTCAAAAATCACACAAGAATTACAAATCATGGAATTGTTAGATAGCAATAAAATAGATTTGATAGTTATGGCGAGATATATGCAAATATTATCTTCTGATTTTATCAATCATTATAAGGAAAGAATAATCAATATTCACCATTCATTTTTACCGGCATTTCAAGGAGCAAATCCATATAAAAGGGCATATGAAAGAGGGGTAAAGTTAATTGGTGCAACAGCACATTATGCAACAGAAGATTTAGATGAAGGTCCAATTATTGAACAAGATGTTGAACGGGTTACTCATGAAAGCACTCCACAAACATTAAAAAGAATAGGTGCTGATATAGAAAGATTAGTTTTGGCAAAAGCAGTAAAATGCCATCTTCAAAATCAAATAATTGTGGCAAATAATCGTGCTATTGTTTTTCCTGAAGCTGGTGAGTGATTCATAGAAATTTTTAATTATGAAAATAATCTGTATAGGTCGAAACTATGCCAAGCATATTGAAGAATTAGCTAATGAGAAACCTGATAATCCGGTAGTATTCTTGAAGCCTGATTCGGCTATCTTACCAAAAAAAATGCCTTTTTTTATCCCTCCTTTTTCTGATGATATACATTATGAGGTTGAAATATTAGTAAAAATTAATAAAGTAGGGAAATATATAGATGAAAAATTCGCCCCAAAGTATTATGATGAAATAGGATTAGGTATAGATCTTACAGCAAGAGATATTCAAGCTCAATGTAAAGCAAAGGGATTGCCTTGGGAAAAGGCAAAAGCTTTTGATGGGAGTGCTGTTATTGGCAATTTTTATCCTAAAGAACAATTTGATTTAGACAATTTAAAATTTCAATTGCTGCAAAACGAAGTTTTGGTACAAGATGGAAATACCAATGCCATGTTATGGAAAATAGATGAATTGATTGCCTATGTCTCTCAATATTTTACATTGAAAAAAGGAGATGTTATTTTTACAGGTACGCCGGCCGGAGTAGGAAAAGTTGCTACCAATGATATTTTGGTTGGAAAAATTGAAAATTATGAAGCTTTTAATATTAAAGTTAAGTAATTGGGATGTTTAAGATTTGGAAAAAAGTTAGTTTTCAAACTATCTAGTATAGACAATAAGTGGCACAAGAATAGGGAGGAAATTTTTTATAAAAAACATGAATAGTACAATGCTTTTATCTACTGTTTCAGAAAGATTAGAACGCATTAAAATTCAAGAAGAAGCGTTTTTTAAACCAGATTGGTTAGGTATAGAAGTTACCGGAGAGAAAAGATATTATAATGCCATGTTGTTAAAAAATCATTATAAAGTTGGGTAGTAAATGAGAGATTAACTTATAAATATTAAAAATATTGAACGCAGAAATAATTACTATTGGAGACGAAATTCTTATCGGTCAAATTGTGGATACCAATGCTACATTTATAGCCGGTGAATTGGATAAAATAGGGGTGTCTGTTTATCAAATAACCACAGTTCAAGATGATAAATCACATATTTTAAAATCTTTAAAGGAAGCAGAAGAAAATGCTGATATAATAATCATGACAGGAGGCTTAGGGCCTACGAAAGATGATATTACAAAACTTACCCTTTGCGATTATTTTAATGATGAATTGGTGATGAGTAGAGATGTTGAAGAGCACATCAAATTCCTTTTTGCAAAAATTAAATATCAATATACAGCCTTAGATTTACAGCAGGCCATGTTGCCAAGTAAAGCACATATTTTTAAAAATAATTTTGGTACAGCCTCAGGTATGTGGTTTAATAATAATGGTAAAGTTTTTGTTTCAATGCCCGGTGTGCCAAATGAAATGAAGGGATTGATGAAATATGGCGTTTTGCCAAAACTTCAAAAGACATTTGAATTGCCATTTATTATGCATAAGAATGTCATAACCTATGGTATGGGCGAAAGTAAGATTGCAGAAAGATTGGCAAAGTGGGAAAGCACATTACCCAAGGAAATTAAGTTGGCTTATTTGCCTTCTTATGGAAAAACACGTTTGCGGTTGACCGCCAAGGGAAAGCATAAAAAACAATTAGAACAAATTTTAGAGAAGGAATTAAACGCTTTAAGTCAATTGGTTAGTGATATTATGGTTGGTTTTGAGGATAATGAACCCATTGAGTTGAGTATTGGTAAAATTCTTACCAAAAAGAAATTATCATTAGCTACGGCTGAAAGTTGTACCGGTGGAGCCATAGCCAAAATGATAACATCAGTTGCCGGAGCTTCACAATATTTTATTGGTGCTGTGGTGAGTTATCATGAACGCATAAAAAAGGATGTATTGGGGGTTTTACCGGAAACTATCGCAAAACATTCAGTCGTTAGTGCCGCTGTAGCTGAAGAAATGGCAAAAGGAGTACAGCAATTATATACCACGGATTATGCTATAGCAATTACGGGAAATGCAGGCCCCTCTAAAGATAAGACAGATGCGTCTGTTGGTGTAGTTTTTATAACTATTGCAACCCCAAATTCAGTCTTTACTAAGGAATATAATTTTGGTCAACCCAGAGAAAAAGTCATTGAACGAGCTACGGTTAAATCTTTAGAATTATTAAGAAAAGAATTGATAAAATAGACAATATATATTTGATTTTGCTCTGGTTGAAAAACCAGGATAAAGGAAACCATTAAAAAGACTAAAAAAATTGTTTGTTAATAGAATAAATTTATTATTTTTGCACCTCGTTTAGAAATAACAAATTTAAAGTTTAGAAAATGTCAAGAGTTTGTGAGTTAACAGGAAAAAAAGCCATGGTGGGGAATAACGTTTCTCATTCAATGAATAAGACTAAAAGAAAATTTGACGCTAATTTAATGAAAAAGCGTTTTTATATTCCTGAAGAAGATAAATGGATTACCTTAAAAATATCTGCTTCAGCTTTAAAAAACATTAATAAAAAAGGCATTTCTGCTGTAATTAAAGAGGCCAGAGCTAATGGCTTTTTGAAAAAATAATATCAAACAATGGCAAAAGGTAATAGAATTCAGGTTATATTAGAGTGTACTGAGCATAAGGAAAGTGGCAAGCCAGGTACTTCAAGATATATTACAACAAAGAATAAGAAGAACTCTCCTGATAGAATGGAATTAAAAAAATTCAATCCTATCTTAAAGAAAATGACAATTCATAAAGAAATTAAATAATTTCCTGAACAAAATCCAGGAACTGTTTAAAAAGTATATTAATTAAAAAGAAACTGAACAAGTTCAGCTTATATTATGGCAAAGAAATCAGTAGCATCATTACAAACAGGTTCAAAAAGATTAACTAAAGCAGTTAAAATGGTAAAATCTCCTAAAACCGGAGCCTACTCATTTGTTGAATCTATTATGGATCCATCTAAAGTAAACGATTACTTTAGTAAGTAATTATTTTATTAAAAATATATAGAAAAGCTACTTTCATTAATGAAAGTAGCTTTTCTTTTTTATATTTGTTTTTAATTAATAGAATATTTCTAAATACAAAATATTAAAATTACTCAGCATCCATATCCATCTTACAGCCTTAATAGCTAAGTTCCTAATTGAGTAGTTAAAACCAATTGGAACAGATGGGGCAAATTGAAATTAGGATGCAATAGGAATGATGTTTAGTATGACTAGAAAAAATGAATTACTAATAACTCAATATCATTAAAATGAGTTTATTTAAAAGAATATTTTCAAAAGAGAAAAAAGAAACCTTAGATAAAGGATTGGAGAAAAGTAATACTACTTTTTTTTCTAAGTTGACCAAAGCCGTTGCAGGTAAATCTAAAGTTGATGATGACGTATTAGATAACCTGGAAGAAGTGTTGGTTTCTTCTGATGTAGGTGTGGCTACAACATTGAAAATTATTGATAGAATTGAAGGTCGAGTGGCCAAAGATAAATACTTAGGGACAGATGAGTTGAATAAAATTCTAAGAGAAGAAATTGCGGGGTTATTATCTGAAACCAATGTAGGTAATGAAACCGATTTTACTATTCCTCTAAGCAAAAAACCTTATGTAATTATGGTTGTTGGGGTTAACGGTGTTGGAAAAACGACTACCATTGGCAAATTGGCATCGCAATTTAAGAAGAATGGTTTAAAAGTGGTTTTAGGTGCAGGAGATACTTTTAGAGCTGCGGCAATTGACCAATTACAAGTGTGGGCAGATAGAGTAGAGGTGCCGTTGGTAAAACAAAAAATGGGCAGTGATCCGGCCTCTGTGGCTTTTGACACCGTTGAATCTGCGGTAAATCAAGGAGCTGATGTGGTTATTATTGATACTGCCGGCAGGTTGCATAACAAAGTTAATTTGATGAACGAACTTTCAAAAATTAAACGTGTTATGCAAAAAGTAATTGATGATGCTCCACATGATGTTTTACTTGTAATAGACGGGTCTACCGGACAAAATGCCTTTGAACAAGCCAAGCAATTTACCAAAGCCACAGCAATAACATCGCTAGCAGTTACTAAGTTAGACGGGACAGCCAAAGGCGGTGTTGTTATCGGTATTTCAGATCAATTTAAAATACCTGTTAAATATATTGGTGTAGGTGAAAAAATTGGCGATCTACAAGTGTTTAATAAAATTGAATTTGTAGATTCTTTTTTTAAGTGATAAAATCTTCAATCTGTACTATTCAAGTAGATTTTAAAATTTCTAATTAATTTTTAGTTAATTAAATTATTATTATAAATAATTCGATTGTACGTTAAGGCTCATAAATTTACAAGGTACGTCATTCTGAAGCGGGCGGACTAGTTTCAGCATTTCATTACGCTTTAAATCAATACTGTAATATGTAATTGGAGCCCCTGAAATATATTCAAACAGACGTGATAGAATATGACCCAAATGGAGATACACAAAAAAAAGGGGCTTGTAGGAAAGCCCCTTTCATTAAAATTCCTATACTATAATTAGAATATATAGATTTGTAAAATATCGCAAAAATAGTTTAACACCAAATTCTAATTCAAGGAACAAAAAAACCCAACCCCCCTAATGATTTCAAATGTAGTTTAGATAAAAGAGAAACATTGCTGAAGATCATTAGGTATTGGGCTTAATCTAAATTAAATGTCTAGCTATGATCTAAATCTTAATTTCTGTTGTAAAGATATGGCAACCCCATTTATATATGTTACGGTTGAACCTCGTATTTGACGTGGTTAAAACCTTTTGGATTACGGTTCAAACCGTAAATTTTACGGTTAAAACCGTAATCAACTACGGTTAGGCTATATAAATTACGTGGTTTAACCGTAATAATAATATAACTAAACACTGTAATTTAGTAGCATATAAATTTTAGGACTATGCAGCACAAATATTCTATTATTGAAAGTGAGCTAATTACTTTAGAAAAAATACAAAATTATTTTAATAAATCATCTGACTTTACCTGTGTAGGAGCTTCCAATTGTTATGACAAATCTTTAGATATCATTTTATCAAATAACCCTGATATTGTATTTATAGATGTTGATATTGCTGAAAATGATAGGAGTACGGCTTTTAACTTTGTAAACGAATTGTATAAATACAGTATAGAACTACCTCACTTTATTGCATTGTCTAATAATACTAATCAAGCCTATACTTGTATAAAAAATGGGTTTTATGACTATATTTTAAAACCTATCAACCCTTTTGAATTGAGAAAATCTATATCCAGATTAAAACTTAAGCCAAAGGAAGCTTCTAATACCCTTTGCTTAAAATCTTATAAAGATTATCGTTTTATTGAACTGGACGAGATATTATTTTTAAAAGCAGACAATACTTCTACAGATTTTTTTATGAATGATGGTAGTAAGGTAAGTGCCTATAAAACATTAAAGTATTTTGAAGGGAATTTACCTCTAAACTTTACCAGAATTCATAATAGTTATATTGTCAATCAGAATTATGTTTCCAGAATTCATTTTGGAAAGTCTAAATGTACCATTAAACAAAATAATTTTGCTATTCCTTTCTCAAAATCATATAAGGAAAATGTGGTGGTACTAGAAAAATCTTTGTCGCAAAAATCACTATTGTCTTTAAATTAGGTCTAAGTTGTTATAATATTAAACTTGCATAATGTGGCTATTAGCACCTCTTTTATTACCCAAACCATGATCTGCTTTACTATTACCCTAACCCGTATCACCGCTAAAATCAAATTGGTCAATCCATTCTGATTTCCAATCTTTGGCAAAGTGTTTGTTGGTAAGAGCAAAATTGTCATAACACTATTCATTTTTTCTTTGAAACTCTCCTCTGTTAAGAACGTGAGAGTGAGGTATAATTGGTATTACTCTTTTTATCCTTTGAATTTCAACAGAAGGTAAGCTCTTGGGCAAATCATTACAAAGTAAACAAGATATAAAAATACTACTATTTGTATTTAAAATCAATTCATAATAAAATAATTCATCCCAAAAAAACCATCTCATTCTTTTGTCAAAAAGCGGAAATGATAGGTTAACTTTTATTTTCTTCACATCAGAAAATAAAAAAGTAGTCTCAATATTTTGAAAGGAAAATGTGATTAACGAATTATCTTGATTAATAATTAATTTTGAGCTTCTATTGTTTTTGAGGTAGTTTAGATATAGTATGATAAGAGGTAGCAGGTAAAATAAAAAAGTTAAAACAAATAACACTAAAAATGTTTTTATCATAACTACAAAAGACAGGTTATAAATAAAATGCATTAATGCCGTAATCGTAATATCAATAATTAATACTAAAATTATATTATTAAAAAAATATTTTCTTCTTTTCCTATTGTCAATACTATATTTAAAAATCATTAATTACAAATTAAAATTCACCTCCAGATAGAAAATTTTCCATTGCCCCAACTGAAAAATCATTTCTATTAGGATCAATACCAGATGCCCTTAAGGCAGCATCATTTTCCTTCCAAAATTTTCTACTTGCTTCAATTGAATCATAATACTTTTCTCCAACAATAAATACCGCTGTAACAGAAAGTGATGCGGGAGCACTTACAAAATAACCTACCCCCAATGCAACACCTGTGCCTGTAATATGGTAAGTAGTTCTTGCACCTGATTGTTGTCCTGTATAATACATTCCAGCATCATTAGCAATACTCAAACCAGCAATCGTTTTTGTGAAACCAGAAGTTAGCCCCTTGTATCTATTTACTCTTTGCAAAAAGTTAAATACTGTCTTTTACATAAAAGACTCGATTACAAATAGTACGTAATTTAAGGTTTCTCATATATTCGTCAGTAGTATCTTTATTTGCTAAGAGAATATATTCTTTAATTCCTATTTTCATTTTATTTATTCCTATTTCTGAAAATTTTACTTTAAATGGAAATTCAACTTTGTCTATACTTGTAGAATCTAAAAGACCATCTTGAGCAGTGCTTACAATTTCATCCACTTCTATTACATCCTTGTCTGTGGATACAGCGAATAAAACAAATCTACTACTTACATAGTACTGTTTTAAAGTATCAATTTTCATATTATAAATTAACTTTCCATGAATAGGTTTATTAACAATAATATTTGTATCTGGAACTATAATTTTTATAACTTTTGTATCTTCTTGATTAATATTTTCAAGCCCAGTAAAATCTTTCTTTAAAGAGTCTAATTTATAATTACTCGCTTTTTTAACAAAATCTTTTTTGTCAGTTTTACATGAAGTTAAAATAAAAAAAGAGACAATATATAATAGGTATTTATTATAACTCTCATTTTCTACTTGCTTTTATAGAATTTATTTCTCGTATCACTATCAATTGATTCTGGTTTGACTCTATTAAAGAATCTTTTCTTTTAGCAGGCACATCATCATAATCGAATCTAAAATCCCAGTTTGGATTTCCATTCCAACCACTCTAGTAAGGTGGAATGGCATTAAGGATACTTTTTCTTTTATAATGGATAATCTCATTCTGAAAAACACTATCTTTTTTAATAGAATCTAATAGCATCCAACTCATATTGTGTTTTTGGTATAAACTCATCATATAAAGCTAAGCCCCATTTAATACTACCTCTTCCTAATATAAACCCTCTTACAAAATTAGACATTCTATTTACTTCTGAAAGTACAGATCTGAAACTTGCACCTGTACCACCACGGTTAATACCAATACCTTTATTATCAAAAGAGCCATAAATAGTGCTGTTTTCACCTAATGGGTTTTCTAGATAATGTCCTACCTTGCTATTGCCCCATTCATTATAACCACTAGTATTATCATCAAAATTATCTATAAAACCAATACCCGTTTTCCAATTTTTGGCAAGGTGTTTAATCGAATTCTACTGATAATAAATAATTATGATGAGTTGTCTCATTAAATTAATAATTCTTTTTTTAAACTAAATACTATCTTTAACAAAAACAGGTATTTCAAGATATGATTTATGTATAGAATCTAACGAAATATGATCTCCTAATGTGTCATTTTTACTTAACAAATATTCTATAAGTACAGCTCTTATGATTTTTTTACCAGTTAGTTTAAACTTTTTGGAAAACACAACTGAGTACCTACGTTCGACATCAAATTTTTCATTCATACCAGAAGTTTCCAAATTGTAAAAACAAACCTGTTCAATATCATTTTCATTCTTAAAACCAATATTAAAATCTAATAAATCATTACGAGGTAAGCAAACTTTGATTTTTGATTTTTGATTTTTAAAAAATGGAACAACTTGATTTACTAATATTATTGATTCCTTATTTACAATAAATGTATCTTTACATTGAATTACAAAATTAAAACCCTTATGATCCAGTAAATCACCATTTTTATTATAATACCAAACTTGATTTATATATTCTTTGTCTCTAATAAAAATAACTTTCTTTAATGAATCCAGCGTTGAAGTTTTCTCAATAGTTTTACTATTTTCTATTTTATTTTTTCTACAAGAGCCAAAAAAAATAAGTAGAGCGCTAAAAATAATACTTAAAAATTTTATCATTTATTTTTTTTAATGGCCTTTATATTTGTAAAAACCTCAATAATAATTATAGAATCTAATTCATACTCTTTAGTATATCTAATTGAATCTTTTTTTCTTAGACTCGTACCAAACTTATGAAATATTCCTTTAGAATAACCAGCATAAAATGAATGTGAAAAAATTCTATCTGGTTGCCTATTAATATTTGCTTGACTTACACTATCAATATAACTTTGAGTAAGATTAGGGGATTTATAACTATCATCAAGATGAGAGTTCATAACCTTACCTTGTTTAATACTATCCAACTCATATTGTGTTTTTGGTATAAACTCATCATATAATGCTAAGCCCCATTTAATACTACCTCTTCCTAATCTAAACCCTCTTACAAAATTAGACATGCTATTTACTTCTGAAAGTACAGATCTGAAACTTGCACCTGTACCACCACGGTTAATACCTATACCTTTATTGTCAAAAGAGCCATAAATAGTGCTGTTTTCACCTAATGGGTTTTCTAGATAATGTCCTACCTTGCTATTGCCCCATTCATTATAACCACTAGTATTATCATCAAAATTATCTATAAAACCAATACCCGTTTTCCAATTTTTGGCAAGGTGTTTAATCGAATTCTACTGATAATAAATAATTATGATGAGTTGTCTCATTAAATTAATAATTCTTTTTTTAAACTAAATACTATCTTTAACAAAAACAGGTATTTCAAAATACATTTTATGAGCATTTTCTAAAGCTTTATCTAAACCTAATGAATCTTTTTCTTTAACTAAATATTCGTAAATGATGCCTCTTACTAGTTTTTTTCCAGGAGATTTAAAATCTTTATGAATAAATGAGGCTCTATTATAATTACCAACATTTATAAATTTTTCATTTACTTTATTTGTTTCAATATCATATGAACAAGCTTTGTTAAATTCATCACTGTTAGAAAAATCTTCATTAAAGTCAATAGTGTCAGACGCTGATATACATGCCATTATTTTCGTTTTTTTATTTTTATACCAAGAGTTCTGTAAATACACTAATACTTTTAGAGTCTCATTTAATTTTATTGTGTCTTTGTAGAGAATATCGTAAGAATAACCTCCAATAGTATCTTTATCTTTGTTTATTGCCCAGCCTTGATTTACAAAGGACTTTCCGTTAATTATTCTAAGTTCTGATATATAAGTTATACCATTAATGGCATATTTTTTCCATTTACCAACTCTTAAACCATTTTTCAACAAACCTTCTACTTTTATTTTTCCACTATCATATACTTCTATGAAGTATGTTTCATTATCAAAATAAAAATCTATTTTTTTTAATTTATTATTAGGCTTTTGAAAATATTCTAGTCTAGTTGAGTCTATCTTTTTGCTTTTTAGGTAACCTATGTTTATGTTTTTTGAAATTGAGTCAAAAATAACACTATCATAAATCCATTTTTCCTTAATATTACCATCTTCGAAATAGGATGTTCTATTACTTTTTGTTTTTTGTTGAGTGCAACAAAAAACAAAAAGTAATAGAAAAAATAAAAAATAATATACTTTCATCTTTTCTTATTTCTTTCTTATTTCAATGTAAACATCTTCTCTAACAATTGAGTCAAATCGATTCTTTTGAGGATTTCCTTTTCTCAAATCGAAAGGTTCTCCACTAGAATAGCCCTTATAATAGCTTTCAACAAACACACTATCTATAAGGTTAGAGGTGTTGTCAAAAAGACTATCTTTTCTAATAGAATTCAAATTATGAACTCTTCTACTTTCATAGAACCTAGTCCACTTTCCATTTACTTTTCCATTCTCCAAGTTCTCTATTTCAGAAACTAGACCATTCTTATAAAATCGTTTTAATTGGCCAACTATTGTATCATTTTTAAAAAAACATGTAGCTTTTAATTGTCCACTTTCATAAAAAAGTTTTGAAACCCCATTTGCTTTTCCGTTATTAAATTTTTTCATTTCCTTGATTTTCCCATTTTCATAAAACTGACTCAATTTTCCTATCAATGTATCATTTTAAAAAAAACTTATCGCTTTTAATTTTCCGTTTTTATAATTAGCTTTACTCTCTCCATTCATAACCCCATTTTTGAAGCTTCCTGTAATTTTTGTTTGACCATTATCATAATAGGATATAATTTCGCCTATTCTCTTCCCTTTTTCGTAAACGCCAGACTCTTTCAATTTCCCATTTTTATAATAAAAGCTATAAATTCCATTTTTCAAACCTTTTCTAAAAAATCCCACCTTCTTTAACTGTCCATTGTCAAAATACTCTTTATATTCTCCAGATTCTATTCCATTTTCATAAGGAAAAACTTTCATTAGACTTCCATTTCTATGATATAATTTAACTAAACCATCAAACACTCCTCCGATAAAAACGCCCTCCTGCTTTAACTTCCCATTTTCATAATAAAGTTTCATTTCACCCTCTACTATATCATTTTTATAAAAAACGACACTCTCTTTTTGACCATTTTTATAATAAGTTATACATTCCCCTTCTTTTTTTGCATTTGTAATTCTTCCTATTTCTCTTAACTCACCACTATCATAATACTTCTTATACTCTTGTGCTTTCACATTAAAAATTAGTGTGTAACAAAATATTAAGAATATTATTTTTTTCATTTATCAAATATGTTTTTATAAGTGCTAAATAACTATTCACCTGCACTGACTAAAATATACTATTCACTCTGTGTTCACTTTGTAAACTAGGTTTGGGTAACTGACAAAACTAACGTTTTTACTGATTATTTAAAATCCTTTTCATAGAGTCTATTTTTCTTTGTTGTTCTTTGGCTAGTTGTGTGGTGTCCTTGCGTTTTACATAAATTGTTTTTTCAAAGATATAATAAGGACGACCATTTTTATCATAACCTGAAAATGTTGAACTATCTATCACAAACACAGGTAATTCAGTTACTGGATACTTTACCAAAGTTAGTGTGTCACCTTTAATAGAATCTGATAAATAAACAGTTAAATCTTCAAATGCAAGCTTTAACATATTATCCCCAACTTTGTCAAATTTATACTCAAAGTAAAATTTTCCATTTTTTGTTTTAGAAGTGTCCAGAAAGGCGTCTTGCTTTGTTTTTTCTATTTCTTCAAAGGTTTTTGAGTTCTTATCTATAGATGTATATAATATAATATATCTTTCTAAAATATTGGCACTATCAATACCTTTAATAGTTTTGTCATAATCAACATCTCCAAAACCATAGGCATCTTTAAAAACTGTATCATGATACTTAGTATGCATATCACTATATTGTATATCACTTGAATCACCTGTTACTTTTTGAGGTATTTTATTTTTTTTACTACTATCTGATTTATGAATTTTATCACATGATATTGTTACTAAAAACAGGATAAAAAATATTTTATAATAATATTGCATGGTTATTTATTATACTTTCTATCAATTGAATCCATTTTCTTTCTTACCAGAATTACCTTTTTCAAAGAATCTTTTCTTTTGGGATAATAATTTTTCCATCCAAACTGTGCCGTGGAGTCACGTTGCCAAGCATACGGCTCATTAAAATGATGTAAATATTTTCCCGAAAAAGGAGTTATCTCATTCTGAAAAACACTATCTTTTTTAATAGAATCTAATCTAATAGCATCCAACTCATATTGTGTTTTTGGTATAAACTCATCATATAATGCTAAGCCCCATTTAATACTACCTCTTCCTAATCTAAACCCTCTTACAAAATTAGACATGCTATTTACTTCTGAAAGTACAGATCTGAAACTTGCACCTGTACCACCACGGTTAATACCTATACCTTTATTGTCAAAAGAGCCATAAATAGTGCTGTTTTCACCTAATGGGTTTTCTAGATAATGTCCTACCTTGCTATTGCCCCATTCATTATAACCACTAGTATTATCATCAAAATTATCTATAAAACCAATACCCGTTTTCCAATTTTTTAAATAGTGTTTATTGGTTAAATCAAACAAAGATTGTTTTGGTCTATGTGCTACAACCACTTCAATTTGCTCTTTTTTTCTTAAAAAAAGAGGTTCAGCCTCCCAATAAAATCCTGTAAATTTATAAATAACACCTTCTCCATCATTGATCTCATCATTATATGAAGGGTTTATAGGTAAACGAAATTTTTTAACAAATAATCCAGAAGTATCATAAATATCTGTCTCCCATCCGTTTGCTGTATAAATCCAATCTCTACCAATATTGTCCTTAGCATGTTGTCCTATTACTCCACTGGCAGGTAAATAATCTGTATTGTTTGGAGATTTTTTCTTAGCCAAACGCTTTTCCATACGCTTAAACTGATAAGAACGTTTAATACTGCGTTCTGCCATTTTATCTCTAAACACTGTATTGCCCGTTTCAGTGTCTGTAAAAAAATATTTACTTCTATTGGCGTATTTTGTTAGCATATTTAAAATTCTAGTAATTTTGTAAAATAAATTAAACCACTGTGCCCCAGAGGTTTTTAAAATCGACACTTCCCAGTTTAATTTGTTCAGCAGAAATAATTAAGCTAGTTACCATAGGTGCTTCATCGTCGGCTATAAATTGCTCTTTATAATGTATACAAAACCCTTTAGTAAATTGTAACATTTTTTGTTGAGCCATAGCATCGCGTTTATAAAAGGTTATGGTGCCATCTTTGGCTTGTTCCGGTTCTTTCATCCAATAAAAAATATCGGTATCGCTATCAGATTCTATGGCCAGAGATATTTGACCACCCATAGGCCTACCCATGGGTTTGCCCGATTCGTCAATAGATTGATTCAATTCATAAGTACACTCCAATACATTATAGGTTTTTCCGTCTATAATAAGTTTTGATAAAAAAGACATAAGCAATTTGTTTTTTTAGCCGTTAAGCATTTTGTTTTTTTTATAGTATTATTTTGAAAAATCGAAAATTATATTCTCGATAGAAATTTTCTCAAAACGTACCACAAAATATTAGTTATATATGTTTAGCATAAAATTCCTTATGCAATCTACAAAAAATGTATCAGATTTCAAATAAACTTTATTTTCGCAGCGGAGCATAGGCTTAATTTCTTGTAAAGTCAAAAAAACTAATTTTTACCCTCAAAAATTCATAGAAAATGACCCTACCTGACGGTAGCTACGGTGTACCCACAAATATAAATACGAGTATAGCTCCCTTCTTCAGATGAAGAAGGAGGAGGGCCGAACGCTAAATATTGGTCTAGTAGATCAATATTAGTGAGGAGCCAGATGGTGTGTTGGCAAGGAATTTATAAGAAGAAAGGGGAGATTGATAATACTAATCATTGGTGTTAATCTTAAAAAATTTGTAAAAAACGACTACGGTTTGAGTTTTCAATCCCTCCGTCCACGCCAAAAAGCGTGGCCACCTCCCTTTATCTAAAGGGAGGAGCTTCAACGAGTCTAAAAAAACATAAATAGATAAGAGGACACCGTAGCTTCCGGCAAGGCAGGTTCTAGATGATGTGATAAGAAATCATCAAAAACGGATATATATAAAAAATTAGTTTCAAGAAATGTTGGGTGTGGTTTTCTTTGAAAGATCCATCCACTGCCATACCTATACCATTCACTATTATTTGTAGGTCATCCACTATATAAGCTTTCAAACCGCCTTATTTCATGGGTATCTATAGTAATTTAGCCAAAGAATTTGAAGCTTCAATCTATTAAAAAAAGTGTTATAGTGAACACAAGGACTTTCAGCACTTGCATAGGTGTTGATCAATATTAAACAAACTTATAAATCCAAACCATGAAAAATTTAAAAAATATTTTAGCTATTTTAGTACTATCAGTTGCCTTATATTCTTGTGATGCTGATGTTAGTATGGACGACCCACAGGCAGCCACTGAAAATATCTCTGCAGATACTGGTGATCAAATGAATGAGGTTGAAGAAAGAGGTGATGATGATTAAAAATGTACTTTTCATAATAAATATAAAACCTTAAGTATTGTACTTAGGTTTTTTTTTGATTTAAAAAGGATAACTTTGTGCTACTAATTTAAACAGTCAACACCATTTGAAATATTTCTACTTTTATATACCTCTATTGATATGGCTTTTTGCTGTAGATATTGCCCCGCGTTATGATAATGAATACCAAAACGATAAAAAAATACAAAAGGACAGTATTTCATTATGGATTGAGTATTCTAATAATATGGCATTAGATTTTCCACAAAGAAAATTGTATTTGGATAAGGCTTTTAAAAAAACTTTAGTTCAACAGAATGATTCTTTAAAAAATGTATATCTGTCTAAAATAGGATTGAATTATTATAGATTAAATGATTCTTTATCTTTTAGAAAAGTAAATAGGTTATCTATCAAATTGGCAATGCAATTAGGAGATTCGACCACCCTAGCCTATGATTATTGGGATCTGGGTAACTATTTTTCCAAAAAGGAAGTTAAAGACAGTGCCTATTATAGTTATTTTCAGGCTCAAAAGATTTATGAAGGCTTAGAAAATCATTTTTATTCCGGGAGGATGTTGTTGAATATGGCGGTGATTCAGTCAGATTCTAAAGATTATACGGGGAGTGAGGTCACCACCATCAAAGCCATTGAATTGTTAAAGCCACTAAAAAAACATAAACAGCTGTATGCTTGTTATAATAATCTGGGGGTTATTTTTAATGAATTGAAAGATTATGATAAGGCCTTGTTTTATCATAATGAAGCGTTGGTCTATCAGGAAAAGATCAGTGGTAAAAATTCTTATAAATTTAATACTTTAAACAATATTGGCGTGGTTTATAAAAACAAACAGGAACACGCTCAAGCCATTAAATATTATCAGGAGGCTCTATATGAAAAAGATCTCAAAGAAAAGAATACCAAATTATATGCCATGTTATTAGATAATTTGGCCTATAGTCAGTACAAACTAAATGATACCATTGGGGTTGGACAATTTTTTTACAGATCATTAAAAATAAGAGATAGTATTAATGACCTTTCGGGTATTATCATAAATAAGTTACACTTGGCGGAATTTAATGCTTCTTATAACGATACCATAAAAGCATTGCAATTGGCCAACGAAGCCAAAGATTTGGCCTATACTTCAAAAAACCATAGAGATGTACTGGCGGCTTTGTTGTTGCTCTCTAAACTAGATACAAAGAAGAGTTATAGCTACGCCAATAGGTATATAGCCTTAAATGATAGTTTATTACAACAGGAAAGAGCCATAAGAAATAAATTTGCACGAATCCGGTTTGAAACCGATGAGTTTATTGAAGAAAATGTACTATTGAGTGCACAAAAAAAACGGATTTTAATCTTTTTAGGGGTTTTAGTCTTGTTAAGTGCACTTCTTTATATTATTAGAGACCAGCGATTAAAGAATATTAAGTTAAAGTTGGAACGCGAACAGCAAAAGGCAAATGAAGAAATATATAATTTAATGTTGAGTCAACAACATAAAATAGATGAAGGTAAGAGAAATGAAAAGAAGAGAATTTCTGAAGAATTACATGATGG
>Ga0209633_10000794_pt1 | contig 34798 bp, 34 predicted proteins | sample Cruoilmetagenom1_FD_187290 | JGI IMG/M metagenome (GOLD analysis project Ga0209633, IMG submission 187290) | Oil polluted marine microbial communities from Coal Oil Point, Santa Barbara, California, USA - Sample 1 (SPAdes) (version 2) | ecosystem: Environmental > Aquatic > Marine > Oil seeps ...
AGCCAGGCTTGTTGCTCGTCTAGCTTGGGCCAGCCCGTTCTAACAGGTTTATTTTTGGTTTGTGAATTCATGATATGTTAAGAAGAATGGTAATTACCAGCTAAGTAGTTGCCATCCTTCTTGTTTACCTCCTTTCTTATATTTGTTATTTCTGTTCACTATCAAAGGGCTGGTTTCACAACCCTCAAATTTTTTATTAACAAATTTGGTAAGCTTGTTCATTTTCAATTCCAAATTCCTATCTCACTAGGAAAACGCAAAAAAACTCATTTACGCCCTTTGTATCTAATAAGACATGAAAGTGCAGTGTCCTACTCTTTTATACTCATACTCTTTTATACTCATAAGAGACCGCATGCCGAACCCCCTTATATCTAATATTTCAATTTGACGTTTTAATTTTTTATTTCTCCTACCTGATACACCAATTATTTTTCTTCTCAGAACCTCTTTTTTTGCAAATTCTTTTGCTTCTTCTTCAGAATCAGCTAGGTAATACAGTTGTTCATCGTACCAATCACCCTGTCGTCCTTTAATGCTTTTCTCGCTAAACTTGTTTTTTGCAACTCCATTTTGAATATAAACTTCAAATAATGACATAAAACACACCTTCTTGATATTTAGTTGTTTAATAATATCAATGAGTTATACTATTTATTATATATTTGTCTACGATGGGCCAATTTTTAATAAGAGGATAGATCACAAGCTAGGTGAAGTAGTTTTAAGGGATGAGCGTTTTTATTACTGCGATATACTTCCTGTTTAATTAAGTCTCAATAATAATCTTATGAGAATGGGATTTAAGCTTCTTAAGCGATTTTTGATCTAGCAGCGATTCAGGCATATTTCTAAGAATAAGGGAGGAATTAAACATTCTTGCAGTTTCCAATATCGACTCTATATTCTCTTCGTGTTCTGTAGCATCTATTGAAACACTGAATCCGATTTGCATTAGCTCAATTACTTTTGAAGAATTTATATTTTCAGTCATCTTTTTTACTCCGATTAAGTGAGATGTTTATGAATAACAAAGTAGAGGAAAGAAGCTCTTCCTGTTATGTACTGATATTACTTGATTGAGATTAATATGAAAAGATTACTAGAGCCTGAACTAATGATCGAGCCTGAGCAGGTTAGCGCTTATGCCAATACTGACTTTGAAGAGCCTCATTCCAATTTTGTAGCGATGCTTAAGAACAATTGCAATTCTATAGAAGAAATAAGGACAGTACTCGATTTGGGATGCGGCCCGGGTGATATAACGTTTAAAATTGCTGATGCGTTTGCCGGGGCAAGAATTGATGCAGTGGATGGTTCAAGGGAAATGCTTACCTTTGCTGAGAATGTATTAAAGGACAAACCTGAGTATCAGGGAGAAATTAACTTTATTCACAGCATGATTCAGGATTTTAATTCAACTAAGGAATACGACCTTATATTCAGCAATAGTTTGCTACATCATCTTCCCGATCCATTCGTTCTTTGGAATAAAATAAAAGAATTAGCATCCTCAGAAACGTATATATTTATTATGGATCTTCTAAGACCCGGCACCACAGAAGAGGCACAGGAATTAAGGGATCTTTATGTCAAAGATGAGCCTGATATATTGCAGAGAGATTTTTATAATTCGTTATTAGCGGCTTTTGAACTTGAGGAGGTTAGGGTGCAATTGAATAGTTCAGGATTGGCAAATTTGGAAGTTCAGCAGGTATCTGACAGACATATAATTGTTTTTGGAAATTTTTGAATTCGATACAGGAGAGTATCCGGCTTATGGAATATTTAGCTTCTGGATTTAATAATGTTGATAACACCGATGATTTTAGCAGATATTCAAACTGCTTAAATTTTCTCCATAATATAGAATTCTTTAAGAATTATAAAAATGACATCCATCGGATGCTAAAACTGAAAGACAGTTTGAATGTTCTGGATGTTGGCTGTGGACTAGGTGATGATTTATTAGATATAGCTAAAGAGATCGGACCTGGTGGTATTGTAACTGGTCTAGATTCTAGTGAATCCCTTTTAAGTGTTGCTAGGGTTAATATCGAAAATGGGCCAAAGAATATTGAGCTCGTTAAAGGTGATGCATTAAACCTGGAGTTTGATGATGAAACGTTTGATCGTTGTAAAATAGATAGGACACTCCAGCACATATCTAATCCTAAGAAAGCATTATCCGAGATGTATCGTGTTCTAAAGCCCGGTGGAATTATGCTTGCTTTCGACAACGATTGGGAGACATTCACTTTTAGTTGTACCAATCGCGCATTGGTTAGAAAGGTTGCTAATTATTGGTGTGACAGTTTTACCTCAGGTTGGATAGGACGTTATCTGTATACTTATTTCAGCGAGTTAGGCCTTTCTGATATAGAAGCTTTTCCAAGAACACTTGTAATAAGCGATCTTGAAAAATCCGATAGGGTATTTGGTTTATTTCAAACTATAAACCACGTCTTGGATGAGAATTTGATTTCTGATAAGGAGGCGAGTGAACTTACCAACCAGATGAGAGAACGAGATAATACCAACAGTTTTTTCAGTTCTTATACAGGGTTTATAGTCCTTGGTCGAAAACCTAATTAAGATATATTATTAACTAAATCGCTTTAAAAAAGTCGACAATTGACTACTATATCTTTAAATACTATTACCAAATTTTTCCGGAGGACCTTAGTTGCCAAACGATCAATCAAAGAAAGCTATAGAGGTTGTCAATTCTGAATTAGTTATTCCAACTCACACAAACCACTATGGCACAATTTTCGGGGGTAGGGTATTGGAGCTCATGGATATCACAGGAGCGATGGCAGCCATGAGATTTGCTAATGAGGATGTAGTTACGGCTTCTATTGATGCAGTCGATTTTAGAAAACCCATACAAGTGGGGGATATAATTGAACTCAAAGCAAAAGTAATTCATACAGCTAGGACTTCTATGGTCGTTAAAGTAGATCTATTTAGGGTCGGGAAATTCAACAAACAGAAAGATTTTAGCTGCCGAGGATACTTGGTTTTTGTCGCCATTACTTCTAATGGTGAACCTAGAGAAGTCCCTACACTCAAAGTCATTACCGATGAGGATAAGAAAAACTGGCGCATTGGAGAAAAAATTAAGCAGAGAGCCAAAGAACGACAAATCCGCGACTCAGACGAGCAGTAAAAAATTACTCTGGCATTTGCGATTCCATCTGAGAGCAGGTTACATCAGCATTTTCGAGGTTTTCCGCAGTTCCTGCCGCACGCTGACAGTTATAAGTCTTTCCATTACAAAGAGCCATCCATGTGGCGCTTCCATCATCTTTAATAACATGTTCGATAACTTCTACATGATCAGCATTGCAGGGTATCTGTCCGACAGATTGTTGCTGAAGAGTTTGTATAACTAAGGGATTTCCACAAGAAAATAATCCAAATGCGGCTATTGCAATTACAAGTCTTTTCATCATTCACCACCTATCTTATTTTTTCTTAGATTTATTTTAGTTGCTAATTAGATTAATCATAATAAGCTAGAATAAAGATAAATTCAATCTTGTAAGAGTTATATACATATGAAAGCAATTGTCCTTAATAAAACTGGTGGACCTGAAGTCTTAGTGCCAATAGAGGTTGCTGAGTCTAAACCAGGCAAAGGCGAAGTGAGTATTAAGATAGAATATGCGGGCATAAACTACGCCGAGATCCTCTCCCGAAAAGGGCTTTACGGATGGGCAGTTAAACGTCCCTACATTCTAGGTATGGAGGCGTCTGGTGTTATTGATTCTCTCGGACCAGGGGTAAAAAATCTTGAAAGCGGTCAAAAAGTGATGCTAGGAACGAAATCAGGTGCATATGCCGAGAGAATTGTAGTACCTGAAGAACGAGTTACTCCAGTTCTGGAAAATTATACTATGGAGGAAAACGCCTCATTTTTAGTGAACTATATGACTGCATGGGTATCACTAGTGAAAATGGCAAAAATAAGCTCAGAAGATAAAGTACTAATTACCGCTGCGGCTGGAGGAGTGGGAACTGCTGCTGTGCAGATTGCTTCTCGATATGGATGTATGGTCTATGGAATGGCCGGGAGTGAAGAGAAGATTAATTTGATAAAATCTTTAGGAGCAACAGATGGATATAATTATCGTGATCCGGATTGTTTTAAGCGTTTAATGGAAGATGTTGGAGGAGTAGATGTTGTCTTGGAAATGGTGGGAGGCAAGGTGTTTAAAGAGAGTATGGATATTGTAAACCCATTTGGAAGGGTAGTTGTAGCGGGGTTTGCAAGTCTTGATCTAAAGAAGTGGAATCCTGTTTCGTGGATTAAAACCTGGAAAGATATACCTAGAGTTAGTATAGGTGATTTGGCTAAAAAGTCTGTTGCGGTAATGTCCTCGCACTTAGGCTATCTGCTAGAAGACGAACCTAAGCATATGGAGAAAATTTTAAGGGATTTAACTGAGTTTGTTCAAAAGTATGATATTAAGCCCATAATTGGAAAAGTTTTTCAATTTGAAGACGCTTCTGAGGCTCATCGTTATATAGAGAGCCGTCAGAGTACTGGAAAGGTGCTTTTAAATATCGGAGATTCGTAAGACGATTGTATGAAATGGAAATAGTGATAGTTTAAACCATCTCTTGATTCCCGGAAACCAATCTATCTAGGATTTCTTTTTGTATTTCTTCAATTTCATTCTTAGCTTTATTAATATCTTCTGTGGGTTTGCCTCTTTGTTTATATTCTTCAATAAGTTCATTTACGTTTGTCACGATTTGCTTTAATTTAGTTTGGGCTTCTATATTGGCTTTAATGCCCATGTCTTCATTTTCCCAATCTCTCTTGCTGTAACTATCAAGTTCTTTTGCTTGAATAACAAGTTCTCTTAGTCTGTCTTTGTATCCATGAAGAGCCTGGTGAATAACAGATTGGATTTCAGGTTTCTCTCCTGGGTCTCTCCAGAAAACGTTTTCAAGGAAGCGCAAATCTTCTTCTGAAACTTCACTTCTACTATCAAGGTAAGCTTTCGCTTTTAATACGGATATACTTTGTTTATATCTTCTGTCAGACGGGCTTATTCCCTTCTTTTTAAGCTCAGTTCTTATTCTTCCTATTAACTTTAAAATATTGGAAGGCACGACTGTTTCTCTGGCTTGAGATTTGCAATCATCCAACTCCTCTTGAGTAATAATAGCCTCGGACTTGTCTGTACCCCCTCCTTGCAATAGCTTTAAAAATCTGAAGTCCTCTTTAATGTAGTCGACTACATATCTAAGCAAAAACCTATCATATAGCGCTTCAAGCTCGTCTTCTTCAGCGGGAAGTTCATTGCTTGCGCCAAACATGGAAATGAGCGGAATCTCAGATATCTCTGTGCCATTATAATAGATTCTCTCATTCATGACTGTAAGAAGAGTATTTAGGATTGAAGAGCTTGCCTTAAAAACTTCATCCAAAAATATGATGTGAGCTTCAGGAAGTTTGCCCTTAGTAACTCTTCTGTATTCATCGTTTTCTAGCCCTTTTAGACTGACAGCTCCAAAAAGCTCTTCAGGGGCAGTGAACTTGGTAAGTAGCCACTGGAAGTATTGAGCGTCTTGAATTTTGTTGCAAACTTCGCTAACAAGCTGAGATTTTGCTGTTCCCGGAGGACCAATAAGCAGCATATGGTTGCCAGTTAGAAGCGCTATCAATGTCCCGTCTATGACCTCGTCTCTCTCCAGATAACGAGCTTTCAATTCATTTCTGATTTCTGTTAGTTTTTCTATAGCTCTTTCCATGAGATTATATTTACCTTGTTACTATTTTTCATTAGTATAGCTTCTATAATCCTTTTTGTGGGATTTGATTCTCCAAGACTGCCTACGGCTTTAACCGAGAAGATATTACTATATCCAGAGCGCAGTGCAACGCCTACCAAGCCAGCGCTAATTTCAGCAGTTGAATCTACTTCAGTGGCTACTTCTCTTGCTTTTTTTTGGTCTATAACCGGTTGATCTTCTCTCGCGGCAATAATCTCATCAGCTATTTGCTCCGCAATGTCATCAGAAATATCCTCCCTATCAGCATTGCCTTGTCCCTCTATTGCCGGCACATTCGCCGCTTTAATAGCCGCCATAATTACTACTTTGGGGGCAGTGCTAAAATTAATTTTTTTATCACTTGGATAAACGGTGACATAATCTTTAACTTTATTGAAAAATTCTTCGTCCATTCCGTCAATCAATCGTATTTCCTGAACACTATCCAGAGTGCCGTCTTTAATAGTATAAGGATTTTTCTGATTTGTATAAAACCCTGAGTTAGCCCCACTTGAATTCTGGTCATTCTGAGAGCCTGGTATAGGTGTATCTATCCAGTTGGTCAAACTGGCTATAAATCTCTCAGATTTAGATTCATCTACTTCTAAAAATTTAAACAGTTCCGTTATTTCAACTAATACCTGTTGGTCAACTCTATTGGATGAGTGATCTACAAGAGCATTTAGATTGATTTTAGCTCTCTCATCAACAACCGTAACCGATACACTCCCATCACCTACAGGAAAGAAGGGAACGTTAATTGCCCAAAATCCAGTTGAATGGTCACTATCAGTCGCAAGTGTAGATGCTATTTCGCTTAGGTCTTCAAGAGGCTGTCCTTTTAAGGTGCCAGCAGCTACGTGAACGCCGGACTTTGCTATGTAACGAGCCTTAACTTCATCTATTGTATTACCCGATATTTCTCTGTCTATTTGAGTGAAATAAATTAGATCTGTAACCAGGATTGTAAGTATCGCTATAAGAATAATTACAATTACCAGCACTATTCCATTTTCAGAGTTTTTGCTTTTTAATTTTTTCGTTTCTTTTGAGATCTGCATGTTTTACCTCTGAGTAAAAGCGCTAATCTACAACTGGTATTAAAATAAGCGAGTTGAACTCAATATCCTCTCCCCTTGGGCTTCTCAAAACTATATTTATGTTAACAGCTGTAGGCAGTGAAGAAGTTTCGCTTGAATTCCACTCAAACACCAATTCTTGATTTTCACTAGCTTGAGAAACCTCTCCTAAGTATGAGACAGTAAATCCTACCATTCTCTCTGATATGGGATATTGCGATCCACCCTCATCTGCTCCAATAGTAGGGTCGTCCCTTCTCATAAGAGCAAATAAATCCGGATCATCCTCTGTAGGCTCGAGAAAATAACTTATTTCTGTTTGATCAGATTCCTTGGAATCTTTTGCAGGGATTCGTGATAAAGATGTGAAAGTCAGAGTGCTAAAGTTGTTTTCTTGACTTCCTATAAAGAAATCAGACACAGAGCTTAATGAATTTGAATTTACGCTTCCTCTTGGAAAAGCTGAAACTAGATCTCTAGTCATTTTAGAGAAAATAACTCTTGCCTCATGATAAAGTTCAAGTTCTTCTTCTACTTTGTCTTTAGCCTTTATAATCTGAAAAAATGAGGCATATAATACAGCCATCACAATTGACGCTATAAAAACTGCTAGAAGTACCTCAATGAGGGTAAAACCCTCATTTGTAGTTTGAGATTGCCGTCGCAACTTTAAACACCTGATTCCCTTCATCCCACGCTATATCCACCATTACTATTCTAATCTCCGTCCCGAGCTGCTCAATGTCATAAGGGAGCACATTGATATACCAATAAAATCCAGGAAATTCTTCAAATGTTCCTTGTTCCTGACCTACTTGGGGATATCCTTGAAGCTCAATCTCTCCAATTTTTTGCTGAGCGAGGGTATAAGCAATTGATTGGTTCTTTGATTGTGAGGCTAGAACCAAATTCCGATTTACAGCTCCCAATAGGATAGCCATTGAGGCTCCCATTATTGCAACAGCAATGATAACTTCAAGAAGTGTAAACCCCTTGGCTTCCGCGCTTTTGTATTGTTGTTGCAAATCAACAGCGCCTCTTATGCAACTTCCTTTATTATCTCCTGAGAAGTTCAACATATTCATCGTACACCTTAGTGCCTCCGGTATAGGGTTTTGTAGCTAGCGTATAAAATCTCTCATTGTCTGTAAAGATGTGTATAACAGCGGGCTCTACAAAACCAGTGGGTAAAAAGAATATATATTCCTTTTCGTTCTCAAGCGGGTTTCTTTCCAGAGTACGCTCTGTTACAACATCCTTAAAATAAACCCCATTTGGGAGTTTATGGCGTTTGTGAGAAGAATCTCCGGAGATTCCGTACTCGTTACCTTGAAGGGTTTCGACCCAGTACTCTCCAGCTTCTAAATCAAATGCCAGCCTGTGGATGTTTTTCTTAAACGCGGCTTCGTTATATAAATATTTTATCGTCGCAGTAAGATTACGCGAAGCACTCTTTAGATTTACCTCGGTTAAATCCTGAAATTTGGGCACTGCTACAAAAAAGAATGCTCCTATTATCAGCATTACAACTAAGATCTCTAAGAGTGTAAAGCCGCCATTTCTTTTCATTACTTAATATTACGACTAGAAATATCGTCCTCTGTTTGTGGTACTCCATCGGGACCAGGAGAAATGATCTCATATGTATTTCCTCCTGATTGATCAGGCCCAATGTAAATAAATTCGCTACCCCACTGATCAAATGGAACCTGTTCTCCTTCTAGGTATCCGTTAGGATCATAACGTCTAGGCTCTCTTCCCGTTGAGGGCATTACAATTAAAGAGTCTAATCCCTGCTGAGTATCGGGATAGAAGCCATTATCGACTTTAAATAGCTTAAGCCCCGATTCTAGCTGGGTAATCTGGATTTTAGTATTCTCAACTTTAGATTTGTCCAGCTGCCCTATAACATTAGTACCTACAATATAAGCTAATCCTGCTATAATTAGCAGTACAACCATAATTTCAATTAATGTGAAACCACCTTGGGCTCTCATATCTATTACCTCCTTTTAACCAATTGTTGATGTCAAATTAAATATCGGAAGAAGTACTGCAAAAACGATAAATGCCATTACAGCGCCGATTATTACAATCATAACAGGTTCAAGAAGAGATGTCAGAGTAGAAACCATAGTATCGACTTGTTGATCGTAAATGTCTGCAACTTTGGAAAGCATAGCTTCCATTTCACCAGTCTGCTCACCTACCGCTATCATACGTGTGACAAGTGGAGGGAATACGCCGCTTTCTTTAAGTGGCTGAGCAAGACTAGCGCCTTCTCTTACATTGACTCTTACTTCCTGTAGAGTTTTTCCATAAACTTTGTTTCCCATAACGGCCTCACCTATTTCAAGGGCATCTAAAAGCGGGATACCGCTTGATAGTAGTGTTCCTAATGTTCGTGTGAACCTGGAAATTACCACCATAGAAGTGAGTTTGCCAAAAACTGGTACTTTTAACATTAAGCGGTCAAAAAACAGTTGACCCTTCTCGGTCTTATTAAAGCGGAATGCTGCGAATAAGAGAATGAATATGAATAGTAGAATAAATAGTATGTAGTTGTTTAAAAAATCACTTATCTTAATTAAAATTAGGGTCATCAATGGTAGTGAGCTTTGACTCTCTTCAAAAATCTTCGCAATTCGGGGAATTACATAAGTCATTGTGAAAAATAGAACTCCTCCTCCAATGAAGAACATAAACATGGGGTAGATAAGTGCGCCTCTGACCCTTGAGGTAAGGGCAGCTTGGGTTTCTAAGAAGTCTGCTAGTCTAAGCAGCACAATGTCCAGTGTACCGCTCGCTTCACCAGCCCTAACTATATTTATATAAAGATCGGAAAATACGTTTTTATGTTCGCCAAGAGCATTAGCCAGTGAGCTACCTTCACTCACTCTTTCCCTGACCTCTGCCAGCACTTGACCCAATCTTGTATCCTCTGTTTGTTCCGAAAGAGCGCTTAATGAAGCCTCGAGAGGAAGACCTGCGGAAATAAGAGTAGAGAACTGTCTAGTCGTAACAGCAAGCTCTGATATCTTGATACCTTTAAAAGGATTGAAGCTTCTAGATGTGCTTTCCTTTGCTTCATTAAGGGAAGATAGAAAAACTCCTTGGCGCTTTAATTTTTCAGTTGCACCTTTAGGTGAATCGGCATCTATAACACCCTGAACCGTCTTTCCTCTCTCATCTATAGCTTTGTACTTATATACAGGCATATTTAGTAATAATTATACGTTGGATAGTTGAAATTGTAAGAATGAGTTTTTAGATTATGAATGAATGCTTTCCTCTTCCGTAACCCGCATTACCTCATCAATAGAGGTTAATCCTCTTATAACATACTTGGCTCCATCCGTCCTAAGTGTAGTCATTCCGTGCTCGATTGCTTTTCGTTTTATCTGTCCCGAATCAACATTGCCCATGGTCAGATTCCTAATCTCGTCATCAATAATCAGCATTTCAAAGATTGCTGATCTGCCGCTATATCCCATGTCAAAGCATCTGTCGCAGCCTTTTGCACGGTGAAGCACTCCATCTATAAGCTGCTCTCTTTTGAGCCCAATTTTTTTAAGTTCATCGTCCGAAGGTTCATAACGCTCTTTACAGGAACTGCAAAGAAGACGAAGCAGTCTTTGCGCGATCACAGCCATGAGTGAAGAGGCTACAAGAAACGGTTCGATTTCCATATCTATGAGTCTAGTGATAGCGCTTGCAGAGTCGTTAGTGTGAAGTGTTGAAAAAACTAGATGTCCTGTAAGTGACGCATGAATTGCGATATCAGCAGTCTCTCTATCTCTGATTTCACCAACAAGAATTACATCGGGGTCCTGACGAAGAATTGATCTTAACCCGTTTGCAAAAGACAGGTTGACCTTTGAATTAACTTGGATTTGATTAATGCCCTGGATTTGATACTCCACAGGATCTTCTACTGTGATAATTTTTTTGTCAGGTGAATTTATTCTTTCAAGTGATGCATAGAGGCTGGTTGTTTTTCCACTACCCGTTGGCCCAGTAACCAAGATAATGCCGTGTGGTCTACGTATTAACTTTTCTACTACATCAAGTTTTTCACCTGTAAGCCCTAGGTCTTCTAAACTAAGCAAAACGGAGGAGCGGTCTAAGAGTCTCATTACTACACTCTCGCCCCAAGTTGTAGGTACGGTAGAAATACGAACGTCTACATCCCTTCCGGCAACTTTTACCCTTATTCTGCCGTCCTGAGGTTTTCTTTTCTCTGCTATATCAAGCTCTGCCATAATCTTTACTCTTGAAATCACAGACGCTTGAAGTTTTTTGGGTACTGAAGTTATTTCATGTAAAATCCCGTCTTTCCTGAACCTTACCGCCACTTCTTTTTCAAAACACTCAAGATGAATATCACTTGCCTTTTCTTTTACAGCCTGAAAGAGTAGAGAATTTACAAATCTGATAATTGGAGCCTCATCATCGGCATCCAAAAGGTCTTTGGGTTCATGAATATCGTATTCCGTGATCCCTTCGGTATCGTCTTCAATACCTTCCGCAATTTCTTTGTCGCGCTCATAGACACGGTTTATGATATTAAGAACCACGTGATCTAGAGCTAATACAGGCTCTATCTCACATCCGATAAGTGATTTAACTTCGTCCAGAGCGTATAAGTCGAGTGGAGGGGCAAATACTATTACCACACTATTTTCTTTCCTTTTAAATGGAATTAGGCGGTATTTTTTTGCAAAACTAATAGGAAGTATTTTTACAAGTTCAGGATCAATTTCTTTCTCTGATATAGTAAGTATATATGGAAATTCGTAGAATTGTGAGAGGACCTCAAGTACTTCCTTGTCTTCTAGAATATGAGATTTTAAAAGAGCCTCTTCCAGACTCTCACCATTCTTAGACAATATTTCGTCTATTTTGATAAGTGCATCAGGGTTCTTTTCACTTATAATTTCTTGTATACTTTTCATAATAGCTAAATTTAATTAGTTTGGCTCTTCCCTATTAAACCCTCTTTCTTGTAAAAGCATGTTTCTTTTCTGTCTCTCTTCAAGTATGCGTTGCATATCGATCTCATTCTCAACAATTCTAGGTGTGAGAAGAATCATAAGGTTGATTTTTGTGCTTTGTCTCTGTTTAAATTTAAATAGGTTTCCAAGAACCGGAATACTTCCAAGTACAGGTACTCTGTTTTGCAACACACTCTCTCTATCCTGAACGAGCCCTCCAATTACAATAGTCTGGCCGTTCTTTACAACTACCGATGAATCTGCAGTTCTAGTAGTTGTAGCGATACCGAAGTCTTGTGTGTTAAGTCCTGGTACGGGAGCGGATCTTATTGCTGATACTTCGGTAAGAATATTTAGGTTTAAGAAATCGCCTTCGCTTATTTGTGGGGTTATAGAAAGCCTTATGCCGACAGGTTCTCTCTCAATTGTCTGAACGGTAACGCCACCGTCTCCTACAGTGCTTCCTGTTGGGAATGGTATTACGTCTGCAACGATAATTTCCGCAGGTTCATTGTCTGTTGTAATGATACTTGGAGTGGAGAGAACGTTCACATCAGTTAGTGAAGTAAGCGCCTGAAATAGCGCTGAAAATGATGGGATAGGAGGTATCGGACCTGACCCATCAGGGTCAACCTCTTCTCCGACTACTCCTAAAAATAATCCCGACAAGCTGCCTACAAGATTTGTAGCAGCATCAGGATTTGCTGCTACGCCAAGCAGGCTTGGGACGCCTGGAAGCGCTGTTCCGCCAAATGCTAGGGTACTATCATTTATAGTAAAACCTATACTCAAATTAGTTCCGAATGATCGTATCTTATCAAGGCTAACTTCTAATATTGCTGCTTCAACAAAAACCTGCTTTCTTCTTATATCCAGCTCATCAATTACGTCTTTAATTTCTTCATAATCTCTTCTTGATCCTATAATAATTACTGAATTCGTTGCAGGATCTGCTGTAATTCTAAGTTGATCCGTTTCTGCAACAATTGAAGCGCCTCGATTGCTCTGTGTTTGTCTGCCTATTGTTTGTCTAGTTTGTCCTTGCCCGAATGTGGAGCCTCCGGTGCTTCTACTTCCACCTGATCCACCTCCAATCCCCGAAGTTCTCTGGGCTCGTTGTGTAGTGCCACCAAATCCACCACCACCTCCTCCTCCGAAGAGAGCTGATAACACACTCACAATCTGCTCAGCATCGGCATTTAAAACCCGAATTACAAATATCCCTTCTTGTTGTTCCTCCGTTTTTACATCAAGGATTTCTATTACAGCCTTAATTTTGGCCATATCACCGGGGTAAGCAATTATTATTAAGGAGTTAGTTCTTTCGTCTGTAATAACTTTAAAGCTGACAGGTGATGACTCTTGAGTAGATTGAGACCTGATAGCAGGAGCATTCTGTGTTGTTTGGCTACGTCTGCTGGTTCGACTACCGCTAGTACGCCTCTGTTGCTGTGCTGCAGTTGCAGTTCTCCTCGAGGCGGTACTTCTTGTAGCTCCCGATGATGAACTGCCCGAACCACCAAAGATTTCTAAGAGTTTAGTAGCTACCTCACCTGCGTCTCCATTTTGTATCTTAATAAATTCAATCTCAGTTTCAACATCAAAATTTTCAATTATTTTTAGTATTCTGTTGAGATTGTCGACCCTTTCAATAATTATCAGAGTATTGGTAGCGGGATAGACAACGATATCCCCTTCTCTAGAAATTAAGGGTTTGAGAATATTCGCTACTTCACTTGCTTGAACATTTTCCAGCTCTACTAGTCTGGTGATAAACCTATCTGAAGATTCAGCATAGCCGGTCCCGAATTCAGTCGGAATATCCTGAAACTTGATGTCTCTTTTTGGAACAACAATATTCGTTCCGTTCTTCTTCACCACTGAGAAACCGTTAAGACTTAGGATTGTTTCAAATAATCTCATCGCGTTTTCACTTTTGAACCCACCTGGAGCTACGACCGTAATCTTTTTTCCCTTAACTGATTCATCTAGAATAAAGTTTTCTCCAGTAATTTCGCTAATAGTTTGAATCAAATCCTGAACATCCATTTCAGACTGAAGGTTAACTATTTCACCGTCTGTGATAAGGATTTCGGACTTCTTTTCTCCTGTTTTATCGCTAGCATCTTGATCCTCATTTCCTGTTGGCTGATTTTCTCCACTTTCCCTTTTTTGCATGATCTCTTCGCGCTGCTGTATCCTCATCTGGCGTCTTTTCTCGCGCTCTTGTTGTCTTTCTAATCTCCTTTTTTGCTCTGGATCATTCTGAGCTTGGGTATTCTCAGTTGGAGCGTCATCCAGATCAAGAGCGCCGTCTGTGGAACCGCCAAGATCGGAAGTGTCATCAGAAGAAGTTTGAGCAATAGTCTTTGCGTCGTTTAGTTCGTTAAGTGAACTATAATCTTTTTTACCTTCAGATTGATTTTTTTCAACAGCTGCATTAAGTGGAATATCTATATAGTCTCCGGCTGCTATTTCGTCTTCTTTTAGGCCGTTTATTTCTTTTATATCTGCAACACTGACACCAAACTCGTCCCCTATTGAAGAAAGCGAATCACCTTGCTCTATACGATAGCTTAGATCATTGTTTGTAACAGGATAGGTGACGGATTCCTCTTTTAGCTCTTGGGTTTGAGCTGCATTTTCTTGAACTGTAGTTCCTTCATTATTCGTGTTTATATATATGTATAGCGTTAGCAAAAAACCGAGTATCATAATATTAATGAGAAATCCTTTCATTATCTAATCCTCTCTATTTGAAGTGCAGTGTTCATATCTGTTCTATTATAAATAAGGTCTTGTCTCACTCTCTCTTCGAATTCCAAGATAATCTTGCATCTTGAAATTCAAACTATGTCTATTTAACTGTATACTCATAAGTATATTGTTGTCCGGCTCTTGTTAAATCTATTGTAAAAGAGTTTTGAGACCTAAGGTCTTCAAAAACGCTAAGAGCCCTTTCTATGTCATTTAGTTCTACGTTGTTTATTTTATGTAAGGTATCGCCATTCTTAATTCCAATTTTCCAAAAAATGCTATTAGACCTAATCCCAAAGAATCTAAGCCCATCGTCCTGTGGGATAACCCTTGCCTGTTGTACAATTTTGGTTGGATCGCTTAAAAGATTTTCGAGTAGATCTCGGCTCACTTCATAATTGTTTTCTCCGGTCTTGCTTATTTGATCGGAGTCTTTGTCTTCCGGTTTTTGAATTTGGTTGAGATTTGCAGTTTTAGATTTGTTTGAAACGCGCCCCTTGTTCTTACCAGTTGATGCAATGTCACCAAGGTTTTTGCACTTAATAGTTTCTTGTCCTTTTGCTTTGCGTTGAATGATTGCTTTACAATTTTTCACGTCTACTAATCTAACCTTTTCAGAATCGATTATATCTATATTCTCACCACTTTTATAACCATTTACCTTGCTATTGTCATCGTTTTTAATTATGGCCACCGATTTCTGATCTGCATGCATAATAGTTCCAAGAAGTACAAGATTTAGGTTAGATTCTGGTAGAGCATCTGGATTGGCTGCGATAATATCAGAGGATTCGGAATCTCCAGATACGCCAAATATATTCCTTTTTACAATTATTTGATAACTAGATATTGGCGTGATCTTATTAGTTCTCTTGTTGTTACTGTTATTAGTTGGGAAGAAATTTTGGGAGGCCTCTGCATTATTTAATGTTACCTTGCCCTGAATCTTGCTATTAACACTTAGCGCTAACAAGTACGCAAGTGCAGCTAGCAATATTAGATTTACAACCCATACATACCTTTTTAAAATCGCGGTAAACATTTAAGTAGATTAGTTAAATTTACTTTAAAAAATAAAGCGTTTTACTTTGTATGTCAACAAAAATTACTTTGGATTCAAAAAACAAATGAGATATGGAGCCCGAATTAAAATTCTCTAGCCATTAAACTGCTTAAGTTCGAATGCTTAAATAATAATTATTTAGGCATTGTATCCGAACTCAATTAATCTAATATTATATAATGATATTTTGCATTTACTACTATTAATAAAAGCAACAATTCTTGTTACAATATACTGTTTTTTTCATCAAAAAGCAATCCTATGTGCAAGATATTGTTAATTAATTAAAGCCTGAACGCCTTACCTAGTTGTTGCTGCAACATTCAATTAACTGACCGAGCAAGTCGTTTTGCAGCTCTTTAGTTTTCCAGCCAAATCCATTTGATAGAATAGAGAATACAAGTACATCGCCCTTTTTTGTAAATACGTAGCCCGAGAGCGCTCTAACATTATTTAAATAACCGGTTTTAGCTCTGACTCTACCCTGTACTTCAGACTGCCTGAACCGCTTTTTGAGAGTTCCATCAATTCCCGCTACCGGAAGAGACTCTAAAAAATCCGTAGCTATCAATTTGTCTTCGTATGCATAACTTAAGATGTCGGTTAGCGTCTCAGGCGATACCCTGTTAAGCATTGATAGTCCTGAACCGTCAACTATTATAAATCCGTTTTTGATTCCTACTTCTTTTAAGAATTCAGAAATAACGACTGAGCCCTTGTCCCAAGTGCCTGGAATGCCCTTGTACTGAGCGCCCATTGTTTTCATAAGGTTTTCGCCAATTATATTAACGCTATTTTTGTTGTATTCGGTTATTACAGATGACAGCGGGTCCGAATAGTGCGTGTAGATTATGTTCGCCCACCTAGGAACTTTGTCTGATACAAGAGGGCCCGAAACTTTAATACCTGCTTCTTGTATAGCATTCTTAATAACATTGCCAGTTAAAAGTGTTGGGTTTAATACCGGAATTTTTAGAGTAACTGTGGCTTTTGGCCTTATTATACCGCTTAAAACTATTGTTTCATCATTTTGCCATGTCGTTTTTAGCGCTCCCTTCTTCCTACTTGTAACAGCCTTATTGATTACTTCAATATTTGACCCTCTAGGTTCAATTTTAACTGCCGGTCTGTTACCTGGTTTTGATGCATAAACTTTTAATTCAATGATGTTGTAATTAAAAGAGAGTGCGCTGATTGCGGGACTATAAAAGTCGTCCTTCCATTCTTCTTTCCATCCTTTTGCATATCTATTTTTTCCAAAGAATGAATCATCAACTATAAATTTACCTTTAATTTCTTTTACACCACGTTGCTTTAGCTGAAATACTATATAGCCCAAGTGTCCCTCTGATAGTGTGGGATCCCCGTAACCTTTTATATATAGACCGCCATGTAGAACACCGTTTGATATTTCCCCTCCTGAAAAGAATTCGGTTTTAAACCTATAGTCTTTCCCCAAAAGAGATAGAGCGGACACTGAAGTAATTATCTTTTCGTTAGATGCCGGGATATACATCTTGTCCGGGTTATGCTCATATATAGTTTCTCCGGTGGTTAGTGATTTAACGACTACTCCCAACTTACCGTTTTTACTGGGGTTTTGATTAAGCAACGGAGCTACGCTGGTTGCGTATTTATCATTTGCTGATTGGGCAACCTGGCTAGATGCAAATAATGCAAATAAGAAGAATATCAATAAAAGGGGGATCAAAAACCTTATCATATCAAGAATTATATACTAACACTAGCTTTATTCATTGCAAAGGGAGTTTTCTGTATTATTAATATTTATTCGGGAATCTGTATCATTCTATATTAGTCTTCATCGTAACTACTTACGAGTTTATCCCCGTCGTTTATTTTATTAAGGGTTTTGAAAATGGTTTAAGTACACACTTGTGATATCATTAATAGATTGTTTAGATGGGTGAAATTTCTTTAAATATTGATTAAGTTGAGGTTTAATTAGTGGATTCTATTAAGGCTATATTCTTTGATCTAGGAGATACTCTAGCATCTACTGACCCTCCTTATCTACATAGAATTGCTCAGGCAATTAGAGAGGCGGGGCTTGAGATTTCTAATGGGGATTTTGAGCTTGAGTATACAAAGGCAGATTATAAGCTCTTTTTAAAACACAAGGAAAACGGCGGGATAACACCTAGGGACTATAGGCAATGGTTTCTGCCAATTCTTTATGAATCGTTATTGCCGGGTCAAGAAGTAGATGAGTTTCGTAGAAGCGTTAGAGATGCTATGGGCCAAATTGATTTCGGCAGAGTTGCTCTTCCAGGAGCTATTGATCTCCTGGATTATTTAAAAGCCAAAGGATACATATTAGCTGTAATTTCAAATAATGACGGAAGGACTGAAGAAAAATGCGATGAAGTATCTATAAGAGAGTATTTTGATATCATTTTAGATTCGACAAACCTGGATTTAATAAAACCTGATTCTCGTATATTCGAGCACGCGCTTAAAGAACTTGGACTTTCCTCAAGAGAAGCAATCCATGTGGGGGATATGTATGGAGCTGATGTTATGGGTGGTATGAATGCAGGACTGGATGTCATTTGGCTTAACCATAGAAAAATTGAAGGACTTAGCCACCCTTTGATTAAAGAAGTCTCAGAATTGGCTGAGATAAAAGACATTTTTTAATAATATTTTCAGACCTCAAACGTATTAATTCTTCTTACCGCTAATGTTTTATTTACTATATTGAAAAGGTGTTTAATAGATGAAAGGCGAGATAAAAATAGAGGGTGCGAGAGAGAATAATTTAAAGAATATTGATGTCTCAATACCTTGGCATAAGTTCACAGTTATTACAGGGCTAAGTGGCTCAGGTAAATCTTCGCTTGCTCTCGACACATTATATGCTGAAGGTCTTAGAAGATATATAGAATGCCTCTCAACTTACGCTAGACAGTTTCTTGAACGTGTTGACCGCCCTGATATGGATGATATATCCGGACTGCCTCCCGCTGTTGCTATTGAGAGCAAGAACTCAGTTAGAACCTCCCGCTCGACCGTAGGTACGACTACAGAAATTTATGACTTTTTGAGATTGCTATATTCAAAAATTGGGGAAACCCTCTGCCCAAATTGTGATATAGAGGTAAAACGAAGATCTCCTGAGGATATAGCTCTCGAACTATTAGAACATTACAGTGATAAAAAAGTTGTATTAACATTCCCACTTGAAGAATTAAATCCCACTCCTAAAGGGCTTCTTTCGAAAGGCTTTACCAGAATTTGGCTAAATGGAGAAACTTCTGATATCGAAGAACTTGAAGAAATGCCCGATAGAGCAGAAGTGGTTGTAGACCGGCTCTCAATAAAACAAAGTTCATTTTCAAGATTAGTAGACTCACTAGAAACAGGATTCTCGGATAGTAAATATGTAAATGTTCATATTATGGACGGCAAATCGCTTCGTTTTTCAAAAGATCTTGAGTGCACATCGTGTCATACTAAGTTTTCTGAACCCGAACCGCTTCTTTTTTCTTTTAACAGCCCCCGGGGCGCATGCCCTGAGTGCAACGGATTTGGTAATATTCTGAAATTGGACCCTGACTTGGTAATTCCTAATCCTGAAAAAACACTTGCTGAAGGAGCAATAGAGCCTTTAACCAAACCTTCCCATCAACCCCGGATGAGAAAACTTTTAGAATCTGCAGCTGAGTATGGGGTAGATGTTAATAAACCGTTTTCTAAACTTCCGCAAAAAGCAACAGACTTAGTCTACAAGGGAATGGGATCTTTCAAGGGTATCAATGGCTTTTTCGAATATTTGGAAAGAAAGAATTATAAGATGCATGTAAGGGTGTTTTTAAGTAAGTACCGCTCGGCTTTTGACTGTGACGTATGTGGGGGCACAAGATTAAAGAAAGAGGCGCTGTGGGTTAAAGTCGACAATAAGAATATTGCGGAGCTATCTGATTTATCTATTGATAAGCTCAGAGATTTTTTCAATAAATTGGAACTATCTGAATATGAGGGCAAGATTGCAGATGAAATATTAAAACAGATAAATTCCAGAATTGATTTCCTGCTCAAAGTAGGTCTTGAGTACCTTACTTTATCCCGGCTGGCAAAAACCCTTTCCGGCGGTGAAGCGCAGAGAGTAAATCTCGCGTGTCAGCTTGGCTCCACACTTACTGAAACTCTTTATATAATGGACGAGCCTTCAATAGGGCTTCACCAGAGGGATTTAACTCGATTAATCGAGTTAATAAAAGAGCTTCGGGATAGGGATAACACTGTTGTCATAGTTGAGCATGATTTTGATATGATAGGTTCGGCTGATCACATCATTGAGCTAGGTCCACTGGCTGGAGAAAGGGGTGGAGATATAGTTTATCAGGGGACAGTTAAGAACTTCCTTAAAAATGGCACCGATTCCCTCACAAAAAACTATTTGCTCGTGAAAGAAGGAATACCCATTCCAGTTAAGAGAAGAAAAGGAAGTGGAAAGAGCTTAACAGTAGTCGGCGCGGGTGAGCATAATTTAAAAAACATCACCCTAAGCTTTCCTCTAAAGACATTCATCTGCGTTACTGGGGTTTCAGGTTCCGGTAAAAGCTCCCTTGTGCGCGATGTGCTCTATTCAGCATTGACTCGGCGATTCCATAGCGATATCGAAAGGGCCGGTCAATATGACGAGATTAAGGGGATGGATAATATCTCGGACGTTATAATGCTAGACCAAAATCCAATTGGTAAGAATCTAAGATCAAACCCGGTTACCTACATAAAAGTTTATGATCAGATAAGAAAGGTTTTGGCCGATACTTGGCAGGCAAAGTCAAAGGGGCTTACCCCTTCTCATTTTTCATTTAACGTTGCCGGAGGAAGGTGTGAGGTTTGCGAAGGGGAGGGAAGGCAAAAGGTGGAGATGCACTTTTTGGCTGACGTATATGTAATTTGTGAGGAATGCAACGGTAAAAGGTTTAAGAAAGAAGTCTTGGATATTAAATATAAGAACAAAAACATTATAGACATCTTGGCGCTTACTGTTGATCAGGCGATTAATTTCTTTTTCGAGGTCCCTTCTTTAGGAAGAAAACTTAAAATTCTTCAGGATGTGGGGCTTGGATATATAAGACTCGGCCAGCCAGCTCCTACGCTTTCAGGCGGTGAAGCGCAAAGGATTAAGATCGCAAGAGAGCTGGGCAGAAGGGGCGGCAAGGACATTCTCTATATATTGGACGAGCCGACAGTAGGGCTTCATGCCGAGGATGTTAAGAAACTTCTAGATGTTATAAACAAACTTGTTCTTTCCGGGCATACAGTTCTAGTTGTCGAGCACAATTTAGATGTTATTAAGTCTGCTGATCATGTGATCGACCTCGGACCAGAAGGCGGAGACAAAGGCGGCCATCTTGTTATTCAGGGCACACCTGAAGAAGTTGCCGATTGTAAAAAATCCCACACAGGAAAGTTCTTAAAGAAAGCTTTGAATTTTTAGTTGTCCTTAAGAATTGTTCAATTATTGGTAATGTTACTCATATCGTATAAAATACCGTCATTAAAATTCTTGAAATACTCTAAGTAAATTCAACTTGTAGCCTTGTAAATTGGGAAATAAGTAATATATGTTCTTAAGGGGTATATATCCATATGGCAGCCGGAAAAAGGGATTATTATGAAGTGCTGGGCGTATCGAGAGATGTCGACCCTCAGGAAATGAAAAAAGCCTATCGCAAACTTGCGATGGAGTACCATCCTGATCACAACAAAGAATCTGACGCTGAGGATAAGTTTAAAGAGTTATCTGAAGCCTACGGTGTTCTATCAGACCCCGAGAAGCGCGCCCGTTACGACAGAGGCGGCTTTGCCGGATTGGATGGTATGGCCTCAGAAGACATTTACAGCAATATCAACTTTGGAGACATTTTTGGCGGGGGCGGATCTATATTTGATGATATTTTCGGTTTTGGCCGTGGCGGAAGACGTAGAGGCCCTGCGCCAGGTAGCAATGTAGAGGTCGAAATAACAGTACCTTTAAAACGAATTCTCACAGGCGGAGAAGAAACTGTAACTTATAAGAGATTTGAAGCTTGCCCGACATGTGAGGGTACAAGGGCTAAGCCGGGAACGGAAGCTAAACATTGCGCCGAGTGCGGCGGTTCAGGACAGAAGGTATTCACCACTCATCAGCAAGGTATGACTTTTCAACAAGTTGCAGTATGTCCGGAGTGCCGTGGACAGGGAACTATAATTGAAGAATATTGTCCGGACTGTGACGGCAGAGGAAGTGTAGAGGGAGAGACAAAATTAGAAATTAATATACCACCCGGGGTAGAGGAAGGCGTTGCACTCAGAGTACCAGGGCACGGCAATCTTAGCCCGGATCCAGGAGCTCCTCCTGGCGATCTCATAGTGGTAATAAATACTGAAAAAGATAAGAGATTTAAGAGAAGAGGCGAGCATCTGTACCGCGACATTAAACTCCAGATTCCTGATGCGGTTTTTGGAACTAAAATCGATGTTCCCACGCTAGTCGGAGAGTTAGAGGTAAAAATTCCAGCCGGGACTCAGCCAGGCACGGTGATGCGGATTGGAAACGAAGGCTTGCCTGGATTCAGATCAGGAAGAAGAGGGGATATATATCTCAACATCCAAGTCGAAATACCTGAAAAACCTTCTAAAGAAGAAAAGAAAATATTCAAACAGCTGCAGGAACTTCTTGAAAAGAAGTGAGCTGTACTTTAGGTTACTTCTAGTTGGAGGGTACCTGCTATGAAATTCCTACAAATGAGTAATAAAAGGCTCGCATTATTCTTTCTTCGTTTTGTTACAGGAATAAACTTTTTGATGCATGGCGCTGTAAGAGTTCTGGGTGATTACAGTGGTTTCGCCTCTGGTATGGTAGATGACTTCAGCGATACCTTCTTACCTACTTTCTCCGTAAAGTTATTAGCTTACACAATACCAATTATAGAATTAGTTGTTGGTATAATTCTGATAACAGGAATTAAGCTAAGGCTAGGACTGGTTCTAGGATTCTTGCTTATGGCTACCCTGATTTTCGGTATGTCTCTCTTGCAACAATGGGGGGTAGTCGGTACACAAATGCTCTACTTATTTGCGCTATTTTTTATTATGTATTTACAGGATGATTTAGATTAAATTGATTTTGTAGTTATTGTCTTAAAGTCAAATCAAAAGGGAAACTCAAAATAGTTTCCTTAGTACTACCTTCAGCATTATATCCTATATCAAGAGTGATCTGACTTGCTTCAGCAATTGTATCTCTGAAGTAAAGATACCCAGTTATAGTAGCTCCTGGATGTACAGGACCAAGACTCAAAGCCTGAGTTAATATGTCTGAGGTATTTACAGGGTTTGAATAGTAAGCAGGTGGCGAAGAGTAGTAAACCGGAGTGTAACTGTATATACCTACTCCAGAACCATATCCTCTTCTTCCATATCCACGATAACCATATCCTCTCCTGCCGTACCCTCCTCCGAAACCAAATCCGACTCCAACAGATAAACTCGGATAAGAATAGCCTCCCTGATATGCCGTTGGTGCCGAGGCATTGAAAATGCTAGCCACAGTGTCTGGGGCTAAAGGAGTATACTGGGTCTTAAATTGATCAAAGATAACTATATCCTCATAGTCTAAAATTATAGTTTTATCAGAATTGTTTGTTATTTTGACATAGTAAGGAGTTACGTAATCACTTAAGTTTTTAGGATCCCAGGGCCAGAAAGAAGGGGTTACTGCAATAGTTACGCCGTCTTCACCCGTTAGGGTAGTTGGTATGGGTTGAGCTATCTGCCCTCCATATAAACCTGAAGCACATCCACTCAAAAATATTGCCGAGATTAAAAATAGTATGCTTACACTTGCTGAATTAATTTTCATATGTGCCTAAGTATAAAAGATGAATGTGCCGGTTTCTACAAATATTTATTTGATTCATTTTCTGATTTGGCTAACATACCCTTATTTGCTAAACTATGGTTCTAACATCCAAAGGAGATCATGAGAAAATGGGAGAATATCCACCGGGTCTAGATGTTACTGTTGATTACAAATTCATGGACGCTCTTTTCGAGAGAAGATCAAGAAGATTCGGTCTTGGGATGGAAATAGAAAAGGGCCCGCTTCAATACAAATCCAAACACGATTCGGTACCACTAACTGAGCTTGAAGAAGCATTAATAGTGTGGAACGGGCTTGGTATCAAAAACATCAACCTCTCTGATTTTCCTCCTCATGTAGGACTTGACCTTGAGATGCAGTTTACAAGTAAAACAATTCCTGCTCTCGGAGATGTTCACAGAACTGAGCTTTTCTACACTAATGACGAAGCTACTTATATGGTCAAAATGCACGATAAAGAAGCTCACGATTTTAGAGGACTTGAAGGACTTAGTCGTCATGACAGGGTAGATAAAATATTAGAACTTTTTAGGGAATCCAGGATTAAGCTTGAAGATAAACGCGCTGATCTGCCTTCAAAGCCGCCCGGACTGGCTGGACATAATCTCTGGAATGTAAATAAACCGGGCACTACTCTTTTTATGCCTGTAACTGATTTGTCAGCTTGCATCATTAACCTCCTCTTCTTTTATATGAGACCTGACCACAGGTTTAATTTTGTAGATGAACTTCATAATTTAAAACTTCCTGGTACCGATAAGTGGCTTGAGAGCGGATTTCTGGATAAAGGCAAGCGCATGCCGCTTGTAGAGGCAGAGCTCAGGTTCGCTAACGGATATATAGCTGAGCAGGCATTTATGGGCCAGAACATGGTGCTCACACTTCAGACTCTAGGACTTGGCGGATGGCTATTTAGCGGGTTTGCAAGCATGTTCATGCTAGGTGGTACGCCGTTTAATAAAGGGCTTGGCTTTAGATTTGCCACTCCTGAAATTAAAGGCGATACTGGAAATCCAAACCCTGTCGCTGTGGGTAAAGATGACCTCTTCCACGCTTACTGTCCTCCATATTACCAAGATATGGGTGAAGCAGTAGAGGCGTTTAATGATGCTAAGTGGAGCAACTGGGAATCTCATACTATGCCGTATTTAAGTCCAGAGGGTGTATTGGAACAGGTAGAAAGACCTAGTAAAGATGAGATACAGGTAGTGAAGGATATATGTAACTATATTTACGAAACGTATGGTAGGTTCCCTGCTTTCTCAGACCCTATGTTTCTAAGATTCATGGTGCAAGCCCATCATTTAGACTTAGATTTTTATGATGAGTATTATCCGCCAGGAGCATATACCGAGAACCATAAGAATCATTTTAAACTCTGGCATCCTGAAATTCCCGATCCTTTTGAAGATAAATGAATAAGATTTTCATAACCTCTCAATATCCGGGAGATTCAGTACAACGCCTGTCTGAAAAGTATGATGTTGTGGTATATCCAAAGGCCACACTTCCAACTGATAAGGAATTACTTAAGACTGCCAAAGATTCTGTTGCATTGATTACTACAGTGGCTGATGTAGTAGATAAGGGACTAATCGACTCCTGCCCAGATTTAAAAATCGTATCCAATTCTGGTGTAGGATACGAAAATGTTGATATTCCCTATGCGACAGAAAGAGGCATCTTTGTGACAAACACTCCGAATGTGCTAACAGAGACTACTGCTGATCTTGCATGGGCGCTGATATTTTCTGTGGCTAGAAGAATAATCGAAGCAGATACTTATGTGCGAGAGGGCAAATTCACCTGTTGGCACCCATCTCTTCTGCTAGGAATGAACATTCATGAAAAGACCCTGGGAGTTTATGGTATGGGACGCATTGGTACTGCTGTTGCCAAACGAGCGAAAGGTTTTAATATGCGGGTTATCTATCAAAACAGGAGTATTAATCAAAAAGCTGAGGATGAGACCGGAGCGGAATTTGTAGATTTTGAGACTCTCCTTAAAGAATCGGACTTTATAGTTATCACGGCTCCTTTGACTGATGATACAAGAGGCAGATTTGGGCAGAAAGAATTTCAGAAAATGAAATCTACATCAATTATTGTCAATGTCGGGAGAGGGCCAATCATAAAGGAAAATGAATTGGCGACAGCTCTTAAAGAGGGGATAGTTTGGGGTGCTGGGCTAGATGTTTTTGAAAACGAGCCCGAAGTTAATAAAAATCTCCTAAATCTTAAAAACACAGTTTTGCTTCCGCATATTGGCAGCGCTTCTATCGAAACACGTGAGAGAATGATAAATATGGCTGTTACGAATGTGGAGCTTGTACTCAGTGGAGATATTCCAAAATACCTAGTGAATCCGGAAGTTCTTGAAACCAAAAACAACTGAGAAATCATTTAACATCTGTATTATTTATCTTCATTATCTGAAGAAGATCCGAAAACAGACCTAAAAGGTATTTTGAGCATATAAAGTATTACGGCTGGACGGAGAAAGATAGAAGTAAACTTCCATATGTCTTGAGGAGTCATATAAATGTGAGAGTCCCAGACACCCATCTGTCCGGTTATAACTACAAAATCTCCTTCAACAGACGCATCTTTAACAATAATATCAAAGTCACCTGCATCGCTGCTAACTTTCATAATTCCTCCGGCTTATTGTTTGATTTTATAGTCTCATTATCCCACAAAGAGGTAATGTTTGCCAACACCCACTCACAATTTTTTCATAGGATCAATTGCAATTTTCTATTGCAGGACAATTAAGATTTAGTACCCGAGCGCTTTTTTCATAATTTCAACAGGCGCATTCTTACCTGTCCAAATCTCAAAGCTCTCCGCACCCTGGTAAAGAAGCATCGTAAGTCCGCCAGAGGCTTTGTGCCCCAATTTTTTAGCATCTTGTAAAAGTTTTGTGTTAGAAGGTTTATATACAAGGTCGTAAACAACTGCATTATTATTAAGACTTTTAAGAGGTATGTCATGGGATCCTACACCGTCCATTCCGGCGGGAGATGCATTTACCAAAATATCAGCCTCATCAAATTTTTGCTCTAATATCTTCTGATCTTCAAGTGACACAGTTTCAATAGCAATATTTGGGAAATTAGCTTTAAATTGGTTCGCAAGCTCAATAGCTTTAGCTTGAATTATGTCAGCAATATAAACAACTGCACCACCGTTCATACAGAACGCGGATAAAACTGCGCGTGCTGCACCACCCGCACCGATTAAAAAGAGTGTTTTTCCCTCAGGAGTAAAATCCAGATCTTCCCTGATTGCTCTTAAAAAACCGCCTACATCTGTATTGAATCCCGAGAGTTTTCCATGCTCGTTTTTAACTGTATTTACAGCGCCAGTGAGTGTTGCATCAGCAGATACTTCATCTAAAAAAGGAATAATAGTCTGTTTGTGGGGAATTGTGATATTAATCCCGTTTATTCCCATCACTCTTATAGCTCTTGTTGCTTGCTCAATATTCTCGGGATCGATATCAAAAGCTACGTAGACAGAATTCAGCCCCAATTCGTTAAATGCGCTGTTGTGCATATCAGGTGATAGGCTATGTTTGACCGGATGTCCGAATATTCCGTAAATGTTTGTTGTTGCTTTTACTCCCACCTTATTATCCTCGTTAGTTTTTGTCGTAACACTGAATTACCTTTTTTGAAGAATCTCTTTTACTCTTTCGATATCGATTTTTATTTGTTCAACGAGCGCTTCAGGACCACCAAATTTTTGCTCATCCCTAACCCTGTCCACAAACTCTACCTTTATTCTTTTCTTGTATATATCTTCATTAAAATCGAAGATATGGGTTTCAATTAAGAGTTCGCTATGCCCAAACGTAGGCCTATAGCCAATGTTTGTAATACTTTTGTGCTTTGTTCCGTTCACATTTGCTAATGTAGCATATACACCCACTTTTGGTAGGATGTCCCAATCCGTCTCCAGATTAGCTGTGGGAAATCCAATTTGTCTACCCCTTCTTTCACCTTCTTTAACTTGACCTTCTATATAAAAGTTATAACCCAAGAATTTGCCTGCTTTAATAAGATTGCCTTCTCTAACAAGATTTCTAATTGAAGTACTGCTCACTACTTCACCGTCAAATAGTTCAGACTCAACCACCTCTGTATCAAACCCATATTCTGACCCCATCTTATTTAGAAGGCTGAGGTTGCCTTCCCTTTTTCGACCGAATGAAAAATCGGGCCCAACAATCAAATGTTTAAGATTAAGCTTGCCAACTAGAATATCAGTTACAAAATCTTGAGCTGATATCTTTGCTATATCTTTAGTAAAGGTGTAGCAGGCTACAACGTCAATACCTTGATCTTCCAATAGTTTTAGTCTCTCTCTTATTGGAACTAAAAGCGGTATATCAATATTTTGAAGAACTTTTTGAGGGTGGGGGTGGAAGGTTATTACACAAGAACTTAATCTCTGTTGCATTGCTTCTTCCTTAACCGCTCTTAGAATTTTCTTGTGCCCAATGTGAACACCGTCAAAGTTGCCGATTGTCGCAGATGTAGAATTTTGTATCGGTTCTTCTGGATCAAATATTACTTTCATCTTATTGTGATTGAGAATGATTCCGGACTTTATTTAGATTATTTATTACTATTTCAAACGCTCAGAATATTACCACAACATATTTAAAGTAAAAGGATTGTTAGACTTTGGATTACTTGTTATGTATTACTTTCTCCAGAAGGCCGGAGTGAAAATAACCAGTATGGTAAATAGCTCAAGTCTTCCTGTAATCATCAATATAGAAAGTACAATTTTTGTAAAGCTAGTGAGTTCTGAATAATTACCGATCGGACCTACTTGACCTAGACCCGGACCTACGTTGCCGATTGAAGCGGCGCATGCAGATATTGCAGTAATTATGGGTAGATCTTCTACAGCCAATACTACTAGAGTAGATACAAGAAAAATAAAAAGATAAATTAAGAAAAAGCTCGTAATACTGGAAACAACTTCATTGCTTATAGGTTTTGCATTCACTCTTATGGGCATCACAGCACGAGGATAAATAAGTTTATGTAATTCCTGATAACCTTTTTTAAAAAGGACCATTATTCGTATGATTTTTATTGATCCTGTTGTTGAACCTGCACATCCGCCAAAGAACATAAGCATAAGAAGGAACCATTTGGAAAAACTAGGCCAAAGATCGTAATTCGTTGTTGTAAAGCCCGAGCCGGTGCTTATTGATATTACTTGAAAACTGCCGTATCTGAGAGATTCAAAGAAATTAGAGTAGAATGTAGTCCATAGCTCAAAGGTTACCGCTAGAATAACCACTACATTTATGATTAAGTAGTATTTGAATTCTGAGTTGCGGGCTAGTCTTTTAAAATCTCCCCTGAGTGACCAGTATAATAGCACAAAACTCATACCTCCGATGAACATAAATATAGTAATAATAGTATCGATGATTGCGCTATTGTAAGATCCTACGCTTAGGTTCTTTGGAGAAAACCCCCCCGTGGAGAGTGTGCTGAAGGACTGGAGCACGGAGTCGAATACGGGCATGCCTGCAAATACAAGCAGTATGACAAGGATAATCGATAAGAGTACGTAGATGCTCCAGAGTTTTTTTGCAGTCTCAGCTATTCTTGGTGTAATTTTCTCGGTAGTAGGTCCGGGAGCTTCGAGTCCCATTAACTGCATTCCACCTACTGCAAGTCTTGGAAGAATGGCTATCCCCAAGACGATAATACCCATGCCGCCTAGCCACTGGCTGAAATTTCTCCATAGCAGCATTCCATGAGGCAGCGCTTCTATATCTGTTAAGACAGTGGCTCCTGTGGTTGTGAAACCGGCTACGGACTCAAACCACGCATCTACAGGGTTATTAAATACTCCATATACTAAATATGGGATTGCCCCGAATATACTTGCTGCAAACCATGCTAGAGTTGCAATTAAAAATCCTTCTTTCCTTTCTATTTCCTTTGTTAGCTCAGTGGATTTTGTTGTAAATTCAAGAATAAAACCAAATACTGTAGTAACTAAAGCAGAAATAAGGAATGGCCATAAATCACTTTCATCGTAAATAAGAGATGTAACAGCCGGGACAAGCATTAATAGTCCCAGATATTTTATGAAGTTACCAATTATATGAAGCGAGAACTGAATGTTCACTGTCCTAGAATCATCTCAACTTTTTGTACTGCCTCAGGGAGAGTGAAAATAATAACCCTGTCTCCCAGTGCGGCAACGTAGTCACCTCTTGGTATAATTACTTCTTCACCGCGAAGAACAATTCCAACTATAGAGCCGCTGGGGAAATCAACGTCACTTAGAGGCATCCCCAGCATCTTCGTTTGTGATGTAACATCAAATTCAAGAACCTCTGCCCTACCTTCTTCTACAAGAGCAACGTGTGCTACTCCATGCATATGCAGCAGGCTCAGGATTTCATTTGCAACAGACAGTCTTACACTAATTGCTCGATCTACGCCGATAGCCTCAATCACATCGATATAATCAGGTTTGGTGTAAAGTACAGTAGTTCGTTTTGCTCCAAGGTTTCTAGCTAGAAGAGCGCTCAATACATTATTTTCGTCATCCCCAGTTAGTGCTATGAAATAATCAGCTGACTCAATACCGGCTTCTTTAAGAGTATCTGTGTCTGTAGCGTCACCTTTGAATACTAGTACATGGTCCAGATCCTCTGCCGCTATTCTGGCTCTTTCAGGATTACTCTCAATTAATTTAGTGGAAATCCCGTTTTTTGACAGCAATTTTGCAGCTCCTCTGCCAAGCCTGCCGCCTCCGACTACGACAGCGGATTTAATCTCTTTTTCATGAACATCGAATAGCTCTTTTAATTTTCCCAATATATCAGGTACTCCTAATGCAAAGACGTAATCACCCGATTCAAGTTTTGTGTCACCTGTAGGAATAGTTATTTTTCCGTTTTTTGAAACTGCTACAAAAATCCATGCTTTGGGGGGACCGAGAGTAGCAAGAGTTTTACCGACAATAGGGGTATTATCTTCAACTTTTAATTTGAACATCTTAATTTTTCCCATTGCCAGGGTCTCACTTTTCCACGCGAAAGGCGAACCTATGAGACTTGAAATTTTTTCAGAAATAATTTCCCACGGGTGTATTACGGAGATAGCAGTATTTTTTATAACGTTGGGATAATCTAAAAAATTTGGGTTTCTGACTCGTACAATGATTTTCGGTACACCAAGAGAGGCTGAATAAAAAGATGCCATAATGTTAGTTCTGTCATCCCCTGATACAGCTAGAAGTATATCGGCTTTTTCTATTTCAGTTTCTTTTAGGACCGATATATCTTCCCCGTTTCCTTCAATTACAATTACATCAGAGTATTCTCTTAGTTTTTCAGCGGTTTCTTTATCCCTTTCAATGACTATAATATCGTGTTCGATACAAAGACTTCTTGCGATGAATGATCCGACCTGACCTGCTCCGATTATAACAATATGCATTAAACCTCACCTCAGTAGGCTTGAGATTCTTTCTTGATGTTTTCCTTCTGTCCAACCTTATATAGCATCACAGCACCAACAATTACAAGTATTATTGATATTACCTGCGCTTGAGATAAACCGGGAATAAAACTGGGCGTTGTATTTCTAAGAAACTCGACCAAAAATCGTTGGACTCCAAGAACCATGAAAGTAACTGCAGTGATCCAACCAATTGGTAAATCCTTTTTTCGTATCATCCACAAGATGATAAAAAATATTAGCATAGAAACAGTATCGTAAATTTGTGTAGGGTGAACTGCTAAGAAAGTCGGGGGAGATCCGTTAGGGAAAGATATAGCCCAAGGAAGGTTTGTCGGGGCACCGTAATCATCTCCAACTAATAAGCATCCGATTCTCCCTATGGCATATGCTAGAACGAGAGCAGGAGTTGCTGCATCAGTTACTGTTAAATATTTAACTCTCTTCATTTGTGTTACCAGCCACACTAACAGAAGCGAACCAAGTAAACCTCCAAGGAAGGTAAATCCGGAAGCCAGGTAGCGAACAGGGTCTGAAATGAAGTCAGAAAAGCTCACATTTTGATAGAGAAAGAGTATTTTTGCTCCTCCCAAACCGCCAATTACACATGCAATTAATAAAAGATCAGCAAGGTTGCTGTTTAAGCCTTTTCTTTTTAGCTCAGATTCGGCTACAAAATAAGCTACAAGATAAGCTATCAAAACCATAAAAGAAAAAGAGGAGACATATATATCTCCAATTGTGAAAAGTGTAGGATACATTCTCTCTCCATCTGAAATAAGTTAAAAATAAGTCTTACATGGTTTAAACCCGTCTGCAAACAGTATTTAAAGCTTCTATCAATTCTCTATATTTGCAAAATATAATCAGTAGAGTTAACAAAGCGGTGATTTCTGAATATAATTTATATAATTTTGGATCTCTATTTAATAATTGTTAAATTCGGATTGAATATCTTGTGGTAACTTATTTATTTATGAATACTAGATTGTTTTTGTGTTTTATAACTGTTTTGATATTTTCTCCAATCCAATTGGCTTTCTCAGATCCCAATTGTGAAAATGGGTGTATTTCACCAGAGGAAATAATCTCCCATATTCGCTACTTAGCTTCAGATGATCTCAAGGGCAGGATGTCTGGAACAGCTGAAGCTGATACGGCTGCCAAGTACATTTCCTCACAATTCAAAAATGCGGGACTTAAACCATTAGGGGAGCATGATTCATACTTTCAGGAGTTTTCTTTTACCAAAGGTGTTGAGCTAGGAACTGAGAATAGTTTAGAGATTATATCTGACAAAACAAAAACAGTATTTGAATCAGGAAAGGATTTCAATACGCTCAGCTTCTCTAGCAGTGGTGAAGTTGATGGGGAATTAGTTTTTGCAGGTTACGGAATTAGCGCCCCAGAGCTTGAGTATGATGATTACCAAGGGTTGGATGTTAAAGATAAGGTTGTATTAGTTTTGCGCTATACGCCTGAGGGATACGATGCGCAAAGCCCCTTTTATGATTTTGCAGCCCTTAGATACAAAGCTATGAATGCGAGAGAAAAGGGGGCTAATGCTATTATCTTTGTTACGCCATATTCTCAGGACGAAGAGGAAGATTTCACTTCTATAGGAATTGATTATTCATACTCTGACTCAGGCATTCAATCCTTAATAATTAAAAGGGATAAAGCAGAAGAGATTTTACTCAGTACCGGCAAAAACCTCAAAAAATTAGAACAAAGTCTATCAAATAAAGAAAATTCCTCCATTGAGGTTTCAAATGTCAGAGCCAAAATTAAGACACAACTTACAGAAGAGCAGGGCCAGAGCGCAAATGTAATTGGCCTAATAGAAGGATCTGATCCTGTATTAAAGGGTGAGTTTATTGTAATAGGCGCGCATTATGACCATATTGGATTGGGTAAAAGAAATTCGAGATCTGATAATAAGACTGCTAACATCATTCATAATGGCGCTGATGATAATGCCTCAGGCGTGGCCGGGCTGATAGAGCTTGCCGAATTTTTTTCTTGGAGAAAAAAGTCTCTAAAAAGGAGCCTGGTATTTATCGCTTTTTCAGCTGAAGAGTTAGGATTAATAGGCGCATCCTATTATGTCGATAATCCAAAGGCGCCATTAGATAAAACAATCGCGATGTTGAACATGGATATGATAGGTAGGCTTGAGGAGGACAAACTTACTGTATTTGGAGTTGGTTCTTCTCCTGAGTGGGAAGGTCTCATATCTGATTCAAATTCTGATTATAATTTTAAAATTAGTTTAAATAACTCAGGATTCGCACCTAGTGATCAGTCTGTGTTTTTTGCCAAAAAGATTCCGGTACTTCATTTTTTTACAGGTCTCCATGATGATTATCATACTCCGGGTGATGATTGGGAAAAGATAAATTCGAAAGGACAACAAAAAGTACTTGCGCTTATGTCCGAGCTAATTCTAAATTTAAATTCACAAGGAGATAAAGTCGCATTTTCTAATGTGGAAGAACCGAAAAAAGAGTCTTCGAAATTTAATGTCTATCTAGGCACGATTCCAGATTATTCAAATCAAATTAAAGGTGTAAAGCTGATGGGGGTCCGAGAAGGAAGCCCTGCTCAAAAAGCCGGACTTTTAGATGATGACACCATTGTTCAGTTTAACGGAGTCTCTATTAAGAATATATATGATTACGTCTATGCCCTTTCAGACTCAAAGCCGGGTATCCCTACAAGTTTAGTCGTTCTTAGAAATTATAAGTCGCTAAGCTTGATAATTGTTCCAGAGCCTAGGGAAGAGGAAAGTAAAAACTAAGGTTCCCAAGGTGAGTGGTTAATGTTGTGGATGTTTTCCATCGATAAAGAAACTGATCGAGAAAGCTTTTCCCCATACTCGGCAATCCATTCAGGCGGGGCGTCTGTATAAAAATCATTGAGGGTCATCCACGGCCCTGCGTCGTATATCTTCCCCTCCACAACGCTTACTAAAAAAGCCGTCATATCTCCCCCATCCATTGCGTTGATTACCCTGCACTCAGCGTAAGAATGAGCGTCTAATAGTACAGGGCTCCCAGTAACGCCTAATTCATATTCTAAATTTTCAAATTTCTCTCTTTCCCGGCCGGTATAAAAACCAAAGTTTTTAACCAATTTGATTTGATCTCTTCTTAGAAGATGAACTGTGAATGCTTTACTTTTGGTTACGAATTCGTGCGTGTAATTGGCTTTCCATATTCCAACCAAAAGTCTAGGGATTTCGTGGACAATAGAAGATGTGACAGCGGTGACTGCAATTTGACCATTAACTTTATCGTCCCATGAACTAGTGATAGCAATCACGGGTGAGTTAGCCCAAAAAGCACCTGCTACAGCCGACCCCTCTTCCTTACTCATAAAAAGTTTGCCTCGCTATTAATTGTATTGTCTGAATTTCTGAAACTATAACAAGAAAACTACTCGCTTTTACCACTGAAAGCCTATTACCAATTGCCCGCTAATAAGAGGACCAACATTAACCTTGTCTCTTTCTGGGACTATAATTTTCATAGGATTAATAATGTACCCCATTGCATTTAAAAAGCCGCTGTCCCTATCTACTAACCAATCCGAGGTTTCTTCAAGAATTATTCCACCGGGAACCCCCCCCACCAGGTGTTATTATAAGGTCATGGATTGAAGGGGACTGTGTTACCCCTTCTATTGTGTATTCAAAAAGTGCGCTC